>Ga0208833_1000064_pt1 | contig 30204 bp, 24 predicted proteins | sample DeeseametaMP1788_FD_184181 | JGI IMG/M metagenome (GOLD analysis project Ga0208833, IMG submission 184181) | Marine microbial communities from the Deep Pacific Ocean - MP1788 (SPAdes) | ecosystem: Environmental > Aquatic > Marine > Oceanic | place: North Pacific Ocean | collected 2011-05-03 | reverse complement strand
AGAGGGGAGGTTAACCATGCTAACCTGGTTGGCAGAATATCTATCACAGTTTTACTCGGGCTTTAACGTTTTCCAATATTTAACGTTCCGTTCGATATTGAGTGTTTTAACAGCGCTGGGCATATCTTTGATAGTTGGACCTCCAATGATTCGTCGTTTGAGCACTTACCAAATTGGACAAACTGTTCGTGACGACGGCCCTCAAACCCACTTAAGTAAAGCCGGAACGCCTACGATGGGCGGAGCATTGATTATTGTAGCAATTGTTTTGGCTTGCCTATTGTGGGGCGAGCTTGAGAACCGTTATCTCTGGGTTTGTTTAATTGCGATTGTTGGTTTCGGTTTAATTGGCTTAGCTGATGACTACATCAAATTGGTACGCAAAGATCCAAAAGGATTAATTGCTCGCTGGAAATATATGTGGCAGTCGCTGATAGGTGCTGGTATTGCGATTTATTTGTTCTATACGGCGAGCCCACAAGAAACTCAACTACTGATTCCGTTTGTTAAAGATGTCATGCCTCAGCTTGGACTGATGTTCATTTTCATGACGTACTTTGTGATTGTCGGAACCAGTAATGCCGTAAACCTTACGGATGGATTAGACGGGTTAGCAATTTTACCAACCGTGTTAGTGGCAGGTGGCTTAGGAATATTTGCCTACTTAACGGGTAACCAGGTGTTCTCGGAATACTTATCGATCCCTTACATCGCTGGCGTGGGTGAGCTGGTGGTATTTTGCGCTGCAATTGTTGGCGCAGGCTTAGGTTTCTTATGGTTCAACACGTATCCAGCGCAAGTTTTTATGGGTGACGTTGGTGCTTTGGGACTCGGTGCGGCGCTCGGAACAATTGCAGTATTAGTTCGACAAGAACTGGTGTTATTCATCATGGGTGGTGTATTCGTGATTGAAACCGTATCGGTCATTTTGCAAGTGGGCTCTTATAAGTTGACCGGTAAAAGAATCTTTAAGATGGCGCCATTGCACCATCACTATGAATTAAAGGGCTGGCCAGAGCCACGAGTCATTGTTCGCTTTTGGATTATTTCACTAATTCTGGTGTTGATTGGTTTAGCAACATTGAAAATACGTTAATAAAGTAGGCAGTAACCGTTAATGCAAATAAACGCACTTGAACAGAAAAATCGATTGATTCTCGGTCTTGGAGAGACCGGGCTTTCGGTTGCGCGTTATTTGTCGAAAAACAATCAACCATTCAAAGTCATGGATACACGCCAGCAAGCGCCAGGTTCGGATGAATTAGCAATGCTTGATGCTGAAGCACTAATTCCTTGGAGTGGCGAGCAAATGTTGGGTTATGACCAATTAGTTGTCAGCCCTGGCATTGCGGTGACACAACCGGATGTTGCTAAAGCCCAGGATTATGGCGTTGATATTGCTGGCGACATTGAGTTGTTTGCCCAAGCTAACCAGTTACCAGTCATTGCGATTACGGGATCGAATGGTAAAAGCACGGTTACAGAGTTAGTCGGCGTCTTACTAGAAGCCAGCGGATTAAAGGCTTTGGTCGGAGGCAATATAGGTGTTCCAGCATTAGACCTATTAACAGAATCTAGCGACGAAGCTGTGGTGGTATTAGAGCTGTCGAGCTTCCAGCTAGAAACGACCTACTCCTTAAAACCAGCCGCAGCAACGATCCTAAATATCAGTGAAGATCACCTCGATCGTTATATGGATTACAAGGCTTACGTAGAAGCGAAACAGCGCATTTTTGAGCATGCAGAAACTATTATAGAAAATTCGGAAGACGAGTTAACTCAACCGAGTAATACAAGTGCTAAGCGCTTGTCATTTGGGTTTTCTGCAAGCAGCGACTGGCAAGTGGATAGTAAGGCAGGAGAGTTGCGCCGTGGTGGGCAGCTGGTATTGAAGTTGAATGAATTGACGCTACAGGGCGCGCACAATGCATTGAATGTTGCGGCTGCTTTTGCTTTGTTGGAAGCAACTGGCGTAGTGATTAATGAAGCGGTTATTAATAGCGCTAAAAAGTACAGCGGTATGCCACACCGAAGCCAGTTGGTAGCAGTCAAGAATGAAGTGGCTTACATAAATGATTCTAAAGCTACTAATGTCGGCGCTACAGTAGCAGCCATCAACAGCTTTGCACCGGAGTACGGGCAAAAGATTATTTTGATTGCTGGTGGTGATGCTAAAGGCGCTGATTTATCAAGTTTGAAAGTAAGCATTGAAGAGCACGCTAAAAAAGTTATTTGCTTTGGCAAAGATGGCGCGACTATTGCGGCACTAGGTAAAGATAAGTCCCTAATGGTTAGCGGTTTAGAGGAAGCCGTTGAGCAAGCAGTGGCTTCGAGTGAGGCTGGCGATTGTGTATTACTATCACCTGCTTGCGCGAGCTGGGACATGTTCAAAAATTACATTGAACGTGGTGAGCAATTCGAACAACTGGTGGAGGCGCTATGACAAATATTACTCAAGTCTTGCGTCTTAACGATTTTGTTGAGCAGTTAAAACTGTCAGACCCACGTACTCGGCTCGATCCTTGGTTGCTTGGGCCAGTGATCGCTTTGTTAGCAATTGGTGTGGTGATGGTTGCTTCAAGCTCAATGCCATATGCTGAAGATCATATGAACGGTAACGAATTCCACTTTTTGATTCGTCACTGTATTTACTTATGTATTGCAGTTACTGCGGCAATCTTTGCTCTGCAGTTGGATACACGCTTTTGGCAAGAAAACGGCCCTAAGTTTCTTGTGTTGGGAGTATTCTTGCTAGTCGCCGTGTTGTTTATCGGCCGCGAAGTTAATGGTAGTAAGCGTTGGATTGGTATTGGCCCATTGACCTTACAGCCTGCTGAGCTGATGAAGTTTTTCATCGTGATTTATTTGGCTGGATATTTGGTTCGTCGAAGCGATGAACTACAGACACAGATTCGTGGATTCATAAAGCCTCTAGTAGTTCTAGGCTTGGTTGTCGCATTCTTGTTATTGCAACCGGATTTTGGAACTTCGGCAGTTATTGTTGCAACGGCGTTGGCCATGATGTTTCTAGCGGGCGCGCGTTTATGGCAGTTCATAACCCTGACTGGTTTTGTCGGAATTGTCATGGGATTGGTAGCTTGGCAAGAGCCTTATCGCATGAAGCGATTAACCAGTTTCCTTGACCCATGGGCGGATCAGTTTGGAAGTGGTTACCAGTTGGTGCAGTCCTTGATTGCATTCGGACGTGGCGATTGGTTTGGCGCGGGCTTAGGAAATAGTGTTCAGAAATTATCCTATTTGCCAGAAGCGCATACTGATTTTGTGTTTGCGGTGTTTGCTGAAGAATTTGGTTTTGTTGGTGTAGCGCTAGTGATTGCCTTATTCGCGATTATTTTCATGAAGAGCCTTAGCATAGGTCGCCGGGCGTTAAAAATGGAGCATTACTTTGCTGCGTATATGTCTTACGGCTTTGGTTTCTGGTTGAGCCTGCAAGCGCTGATTAATATTGGCGTTGCTAGTGGCTCTTTACCAACTAAGGGACTGACACTGCCATTTATTAGTTATGGCGGTAATTCTCTCATCGTCAGCTGCGTCGCTATCGCCGTATTATTGCGCGTTGACTTTGAGGTTCGCCGTAAAGAACACGAATATTCGAGCGCTAAGAAATCTTACCGTGGTAGAAGCCAGGGGGAACGACATGAGTAGAACAACCAATAAAACCATCTTATTGATGGCTGGTGGTACTGGCGGTCATATTTTCCCAGCGTTAGCGGTGGGTAAAGAGTTGCAACAGCAGGGCTGGAAACTGCATTGGTTGGGCTCAGAAGGCGGCATGGAAGAAGAATTAGTACCAAAGCACGGTATTAAAATGACGTTACTGCCAGTGAAGGGCGTTCGAAATAAAGGATTGGCGTCGTTAATTAAAGCTCCTTTTCAGCTGCTAAAAAGTGTTCTATTGGCGAGAAAAGCGATTAAGACCATCAAGCCTGATGTAGCGTTGGGCATGGGAGGTTTTGCCAGCGGTCCTGGTGGTTTAGCTGCCAAGTTGTGTGGTGTGCCTCTAGTATTGCATGAACAAAATGCTATCGCGGGTATGACGAATCAGCAGCTCAATCGTTTTAGCAAAATAACATTGCAGGCTTATCCAGGAGCTTTTGTTGAAACGAAAAAAGTTGCGACAGTGGGTAATCCCGTAAGAACAGATTTAATGAATATCGCTCCTGCTAAAGAGCGGACTAATACGGCTGAAGGCAGCATTAATTTATTGGTGATAGGCGGCAGCCGAGGGGCTTTGGTGTTGAACCAAAAAATCCCTGCAATGCTGGACATTATCAATGGTGGTCTCAATGTTAATGTGCGCCATCAATGTGGTCGCGGAAATTTGGGCGATGTCGCCGCTAGATATAAAGAATTGAATAACGGCTTGGTTAAGCATGACGTTACTGAGTTTATTGATGACATGGCAGCAGCTTATGAGTGGGCTGATTTAGTCATTTGTCGTGCGGGTGCGTTGACCGTGGCTGAAATAGCTATGGCGGGATGTGCGGCTATCTTTGTGCCATATCCACACGCTGTTGATGATCATCAGACTCACAATGCGCGGTATTTAGCTAACCAAGGCGGAGCATTAATTATTCAACAACATGATTTAGATGAGCAAAGCTTAGCTCAACAAATTACAGCGTTAGCGAATGATAAGCAGCGAATAGTCGAGATGGCGATTATCGCGAAAAGTTTGGCTAAGCCACAGTCGACGTTACAGGTTGCTGAATATTGTAAGCGTGTGGCAGTCGGTCAGTTTGAAATTATGAGCAGTGTAGAAGCTAGTAAAGAAGTTGAGAGTGAAGCTGCGGAGAGTGTTAATGAGCAACGATAACTTACAACAAGTGATTCCTGAAATGCGTCGTATTAAGCGTATCCATTTTATTGGTATAGGCGGAGCGGGCATGAGTGGTATCGCTGAAGTACTACTAAACTTAGGATATGCCGTAAGTGGCTCTGACTTGCGTCAAAGTCATGTTACCGAGCGATTGAAAAGTTTGGGCGCTGAGATATTCCTTGGTCACCGCAGTAACAATATTTTGGGCGTTGATGTTGTCGTATGTTCAACCGCAATTCCGAAGCATAACCCGGAAATTGAAGCGGCAAGAGAGCGTCGAGTACCGATTGTACGTCGTGCGGAAATGTTAGCGGAATTAATGCGCTTTAGACATGGTATCGCCGTAGCCGGTACGCATGGTAAAACCACCACGACTAGCTTACTAGCCAGTATTTATGCCGAGGGCGGTTACGATCCGACGTTTGTGATTGGTGGCTTGTTAAACAGCGCCGGCTCGAACGCCAAGCTGGGTAAAAGCCGCTACTTTATTGCAGAAGCTGATGAAAGTGATGCGTCTTTCTTACACCTGCAGCCAATGGTGTCTGTGGTGACCAATATTGAAGCTGATCATATGGATACTTATGGCGGAGACTTTAAGAATTTAGAAAATAATTTCATCGACTTTTTACATAACTTACCGTTTTACGGATTAGCAGTGATGTGTATTGATGATGAAACAGTGTTGGAGTTAATACCGAAGCTGTCTCGTCCTACGGTAACTTATGGCTTTAGTCAAAAGGCAGATGTCAGAGCTATCGACTTTGAACAAAAAGGGACAAAGAGTTACTTCAAAGTTGTTCGTCGTGATTGTGTTGGCCAACTGGATATTGAGTTGAATTTGCCTGGCCAGCATAACGTGCAGAATGCTTTAGCGGCTATTGCGGTCGCTACAGACGATGGTGTTAGCGACATTGCGATTCAAAAAGCGTTGGCAGAATTTGAAGGTATTGGTCGTCGCTTCCAGATGTATGGTGATTATACGGTTAATAATAAAACCGTCACGTTGATTGATGATTACGGTCATCATCCGAGCGAAGTGAATGCGACGATTAAAGCGTTGCGTAAAAGTTGGCCTGAGCGTCGCTTGGTTATGGTTTATCAGCCACATCGTTACTCTCGAACACGTGATCTTTATGAAGACTTTTGCTCGGTGTTATCAGAAGTTGATGAGTTATTAATGCTAGAAGTTTATTCGGCGGGTGAAGAGCCAATTCCTGGCGCTGATAGCCGTTCGCTGTGCCGTAGTATTCGCCAACGCGGCAAGATTGAACCGATTTTTGTTGAGTCGATTGCCGACCTGCCTGAAGCTCTGCATCACGTATTAGACGATGGTGATGTGCTGGTAACGCAAGGGGCGGGTAATGTTGGATCATTAGCACCTTCTTGGGTTCAAGTAGGTTTGGACTTCGAACGCTTAATCGGCAAGGAGGAAGCGTGAGCCAAACTGCTGACAATAAATCATTCCAAGTAAGCCGTTCTCCTAACGAGTACGGCAAGGTGGCTGTGGTTTATGGTGGTTTCTCGGCTGAGCGTGAGATTTCATTGATCTCCGGCGAAACGGTGCACAAAGCATTAGTGGAAGCTGGAGTTGATGCTCATAAAGTTGATCCAAAAAGTGATGGCCTAGAGGCTTTATCAGGGCAGGGCATTGATCGTGTTTGGAATGCTTTGCATGGTCGCGGTGGCGAAGATGGCGTGATTCAGGGTTTCTTGGAATTGCACCAGATACCTTATACCGGGTGTGGAGTGATGGCCTCAGCCATCGCCATGGATAAGTTACGCACTAAGCTTCTATGGAGCGCGCAGGGGTTGCCTGTGGCAAAGCACCGCATGGTGACTACCGGTGAATTATCTTTTGATAGCGCGCAAGAATTGCTGGACGAGTTAAACGGTTGCGTCATGGTCAAACCGATTCATGAAGGTTCAAGCGTGGGTATGGCGAGAGCGGACAGCCCAGAGTCACTACAACGAGCTGTGGCGGAAGCTGCGCAATTCGATAAAGAAATCATGTTAGAGCAGTGGATATATGGCGAAGAATACACCGTCTCAATTTTAAATGGTAAGGCGTTACCCAGTATCCGTGTAAAAACGCCACATGCTTTTTATGATTTCACAGCGAAATATAACAGCAACTCAACGGAATACCACTGCCCAAGTGGTTTGTCTGAGGACGAAGAGTCAGAGTTAGCGGCCTTAAGTGAGAAAGCATTTAAATCACTTGGATGTTATGGCTGGGGACGAGTGGATTTCATGTTAGATGGACAAACGGGTGACTGGTTGTTGTTAGAGGTCAATACAGTTCCTGGTATGACTCAATCGTCGTTGGTGCCTAAAGCGGCAAAAGCAAAAGGCATCAGTTTCGAGCAACTAGTGTTGAATGTATTGGAGACAAGCTTTGAACGTCAGGATGGGTTGTTTAAGAGTGAACTGAGTGTTGACGAGGTTGGTGAATAGTTATGGCAAAAATGGCGAGTCGTAGCGATAAAAAGCAGCGTTCATTCGAGGGCTTTGCAAAGCCTTTGAAGTGGGCGGCTGGTTTATTGGCCGGTTCGTTGGTTGCTGTAGCGTTAGTGTTTGGCGGTATCTGGGTATTTAGCATTAACACTGACAATGTATTCCCGATTAAAAAAGTAGAGTTACAAAAGCACAAATTTACTAACGCTGTGGGTGTTTATGATGTGCTCAGAAGTATTGATGACAGAGGCTTCTTCACTTTAGAGATGGAGCAGGCAGAAAAAAAGTTAGTAGCATTGCCATGGATAAAGTCAGTTCAGTTAAGAAAGGTTTGGCCAGAGACATTACAAGTTTCGGTTATAGAGCATGAACCAATGGCGTACTGGAATGATAGTGGCGTAGTGTCGGTCCAGGGAGAGGTGTTTTATCCCGTTGAGCTACCGCAAGCCGAATGGGTAAAGCTAAGCGGCCCAGATACGCTGGCTAAAGATTTAACGGAGTTATTGCAATTGTATCAACAGCAGTTACTCGAAAAGAAAATGATTATCGACAGAATGGAGTTAAGTCAGCGTGGCGCTATTAACTTGGTCTTAACAGACGGCTTACAAGTTCGATTAGGGAATGTTCATGTGGAAGAGCGTATAGAGAGATTTATGCAGTACATTGATAGTGTAAAACAACAAAAACAAGCCGCTTTGGCATACGTAGATTTGCGATACCAAAATGGTATGGCAGCGCAATGGGTAGAGAATGAAGCGTCAGTCATCAATGACGGAGGCAGTAGGTAAGGCTATGTCGAAATCAACAGAAAAACGATTAATTGTGGGACTGGATATTGGTACATCGAAAGTGGTGGCCATTGTTGGGGAAGTTGGCGCTGATGATACGGTCGATATTATTGGCATAGGCTCGCACCCATCTCGTGGTATGAAGAAAGGCGTGGTGGTCAATATCGAGTCTACCGTCGCTTCTATTCAGCGTGCTGTAGAAGAAGCTGAGTTAATGGCAGGTTGCCAGATCCATTCAGTTTATACCGGTATTGCGGGCAGCCACATCAAAAGCCTTAATTCGCATGGCATCGTAGCGATTAAAGATAACGAAGTTGCGCAGAGCGATGTGGAGCGTGTGATCGATGCAGCAAAGGCTGTAGCGATTCCAGCAGACCAAAAAATTATGCATGTGCTGCCGCAAGAGTTTGTGATTGATAACCAAGAAGGCATTCGCGAGCCGATTGGTATGTCAGGCGTTCGTCTTGAAGCAAAAGTACATATGGTTACTGGTGCGGTCAGTGCCGCGCAAAACATTACCAAATGTGTGGCGCGTTGCGGACTTGAAACGGAAGATGTGATTTTAGAGCAGTTGGCGTCGAGTTACTCGGTTCTGACAGAAGATGAGAAAGAGTTAGGCGTTTGCTTAATTGATATCGGTGGCGGCACGACGGACATCGCAATTTTCACCGGCGGTGCGATTCGTCATACCGCGGTCATTCCGATTGCGGGCGATCAGGTCACAAACGATATCGCTGTCGCATTAAGAACGCCGACTCAGCACGCTGAAGATATCAAAGTGAAATATGCGTGTGCGTTACGACAGTTAACAAATTTGGATGAAACTATTGAAGTTCCTGGCGTTGGCGAACGTCAGCCACGACGTGTATCGCGTCAGATATTGGCGGAAGTCGTGGAACCACGTTACAGCGAGCTGTTTGAATTAGTTCACGCAGAAATTCGCCGTAGCGGATTTGAGAATTTAATTGCTTCGGGCATGGTCATCACCGGTGGCGGCTCGAAGATGGAAGGTTTGATGGAGCTGGCAGAGGAAGTATTCCACATGCCAGTTCGTCAAGGGATGCCGCAACACATCAAAGGTTTGGTGGATGTTGTGCGTAATCCAATTTATGCCACGGGCGTTGGTCTATTGATTTACGGTAAACAAGACGTAGGCCATCACCGTGAACGAAATGTGACTGGCTTTAATGGGCTCTGGGAGCGCATGAAAAGCTGGTTTAGTGGATTTTAACCATTAGCTTAGCTAACGGTTAAATTGGAGAAGTCACTTATGGTCTTTAAATATTGTAAGCGAGACTTAAGTGAAAATTGGCTAAACAATCGAAGGGGATATAGTTATGCCTAATATGTTTGAACTCGTGGATAGCTGCCAGAATAGCGCAGTTATTAAAGTTATCGGTGTTGGTGGCGGTGGCGGTAATGCCGTTGAGCACATGGTGAAAGCCAACATTGATGGTGTTGAATTTATTTGTGCCAATACGGATGCTCAAGCCTTGAATGCTTCAACGGCTAAAACCACCATCCAAATTGGTCAAAACATTACTCGCGGCCTCGGTGCTGGTGCTAACCCTGATGTTGGGCGTCAAGCAGCATTAGAAGATCGTGAACGTATCATGGAGTCGCTACAAGGCTCTGACATGGTATTTATTACTGCCGGAATGGGCGGTGGTACGGGTACTGGTGCCGCGCCAGTAATTGCTGAAATTGCTAAAGAGATGGGTATCTTAACCGTCGCTGTAGTGACGAAGCCGTTTAAGTTTGAGCGTAAAAAGCGTATGAAACTGGCGGAAAATGGTATTGAAGATTTGCGCAACGTCGTAGACTCTTTGATTATTATTCCAAACGATAAGTTAGTGGCTCAGTTCGCTGGACTACGCTTAACAGAAGCCTTCGCCTCAGCTAACTCTGTATTGCACGGTGCGGTACAAGGCATCGCTGAGTTGATTACCTGCCCAGGCTTAATCAACGTTGACTTTGCAGACGTTCGTACGGTCATGGCTGAGCAAGGCCAAGCTATGATGGGTACTGGCATCGCTTCGGGTGAAGGTCGTGCTCAAGTTGCTGCGGATATGGCGGTGGCGAGTCCATTGCTTGAAGACGTCGATCTTTCAGGCGCACGCGGTATTTTGGTTAACGTTACTGCGAACGAAGAGTTCACGATTGATGAGTTCTCTGAGGTTTGTGAAGTTATCGAAGATATTGCTCACGAAGATGCAATCGTCGTGGTTGGTACCGCGATCGATGACAGCATGGGCGATGAAATGCGTGTGACTGTCGTGGCGACGGGCCTAGGTCAAGAGGCAGGGATGAGACTGGTCTCGGATAATAAAGAACGTGAAGTTCGCAAGCCAAGCGGTGAGTTGGACTTTAATAAGCTTGACGTTCCGCCTGCGGCGCGTAAGCAGGCTGGCGTTGACGAGTCTGAAAGCACTCAAAAAATGGCGGTAGGAAGTGATGTTGATAACTTCCTCGATATTCCAGCATTTTTGAGAAAACAGGCTGATTAATCGTTACAGCTTTCAACTGAACAGTAATTATTATTTGATAGTAACCATGGAGTGATACATGCAAAACGTTAGAGGTGTTGTGTTCTGATTTAATGAAACTAAACGCAAAACTAGCGTTCATAGAGAATAAGGAGGCAATCCCTTCGAGCCTCCTTAGCTTTCCTTGCTCTGCATTCAGTGCTGATTAAGGATTTAATTTGCATAATTAGGGATAATGCGAGGATTTGTGTGGAAGATGCAAATTCAAACAAATGTTCAAAAAACGCTCAAAAATTGTTCAAACAATAGAAATATTGTGGTAATATGCGCTAAAATTTCGACATCTTCCACCCTAAATTCTTGATTTTTCAAGAAGTTGGAGAAAACACTGAATGATACGACAACGTACGTTGAAAACAACCATTCGCGCCACTGGCGTAGGTTTGCACACTGGAGATAAAGTGTATTTAACCCTACGACCAGCTCCAGTGGATACAGGGATTGTGTTCCGTCGCGTTGATCTAGATCCAATTGTAGAAATTGATGCAAAGCCAGAAAATGTTGGCGATACCACGCTTTCAACCTGTTTGGTGAAAGACGGTGTGCGTATTTCTACGGTCGAGCACCTATTATCAGCTATGGCTGGTTTAGGCCTCGATAATGCCTATATTGATGTGTCTGCACCTGAAGTTCCTATCATGGACGGCAGTGCAAGCCCGTTTGTATTTTTGTTGCAGTCTGCCGGTGTAACCGAGCAGAATGCGCCGAAGAAGTTTATCAAAATTAAGAAAAAAGTGACTGTCGAAGACGGTGACAAGAAAGCGACGTTTGAGCCATTTGATGGTTTTAAAGTTGCCTTCACGATTGACTTTGATCACCCTGTGTTCAAGAAAAGTAGCCAAACATCGGTGATTGATTTTTCAACAACCTCGTTTGTCAAAGAAGTCAGTCGCGCTCGTACTTTTGGCTTTATGAAAGATATTGAGTTTTTGCGTGCTAACAATTTAGCGCTTGGCGGTAGTCAAGATAACGCTATCGTGATGGACGACTACCGTGTTTTGAATGAAGACGGTTTGCGTTATGACGATGAGTTTGTGAAGCACAAAATTCTTGATGCTATTGGTGATTTATTCTTGCTGGGCCACAGCTTAATAGGCTCTTTTGTTGGCTATAAATCTGGCCATGCGCTTAATAACCAGTTAATCCGAACCTTGATGGCGGATGAATCTACTTGGGAGTTAGCGACTTACGAAGATGCCAAAACAGCACCAATTTCATACATTATGAACCCAGTGTTGTCTGTCTAGTAACTTTCTAAACAGTTACTGGCGATTGATACTTTTTAACTATCGGAATTGACTTGGTTTAACTTTTATTTGAATATTAGCCAACGAATAATGGCCTGCTTGACGTAAGTTGGCCAACAATTCTGAAGAAATATAGCGAAGACGTGTACTCCAAGCTGCATTTTCCGCAGTAATGATAAGACTAGTCTGATTGAACTCTGAGACCTCACAGTGGCCTTTCAGTTCGTCAGGTAGTAGTTCTTGTACACTTTTGTTTATGGACTTTAGGCTATTGGATTGTTTCAATAGCCCCTTTAGCAAGCCATCAGACTTGCTAAGTATGTCAGCCACGGACTTGGCTCGGGAAGGACGCTTCATAAGCTTTAATGCTTCTGGGCTAAGTAGGTGTTAGCTTACTATTGTAAGCTGGCGATGTTGAATTTGTCATCCGAAACGGCGGTTTAATCCGCAAAATTTTGTAAACATCAACGTTTTAGATTTTCGATGACTTGAGTAACTTTTGGTTGATTATGCGCATTACGATTATTAAAAGTGATCAGAAAGGAATCAAGGCTTTGGAATTAGGACGATCAAAATTGGTTGTAACGGTATTACTGAGTGCTTTCAGTTTACTCGCTATCATAGCGGCAACTTTTTATACTACTAAGTGGGTCTTACAGCAAGACTTAGTGAGTGAAACTGCTATTCAAAAATGGCAAGTTGAACTTTCTCAGCAAAAGGAAGAATTAGAACGCGCTAAGAAATTATCTGAAGATAAGGTTCAGGCGTTATCAAGTCGTTTAGCTTCAATGCAAGCTCATATACTACGTTTAGATGCTGCGGGAGCACGTCTGGCTGAAGAAGCTGGTATTACTGACGAGTTCGGTTTTGGTGCAGCGCCAGCAATGGGCGGACCATCTGAAGACGAAGCTGCAGATAAAGCCACATATCAGGACGTAGCATCATCATTGGATATCATCCAAAGTTCGATTGAAGCGAAGGAACAGCAGTTGTTTGCGCTTGAGTCTTTGTTGCTGGATAAGAATATTAGTGCTGAGCAAAAAATTACCGGCCGCCCAGTCAATACAGGTTGGTTGTCATCTCCTTATGGTTACCGCTCAGATCCATTTACTGGAAAGCGCGCATGGCATGCAGGTATCGACTTTTCGGCCTTAGCGGGCTCGGACGTTGTATCAACGGCCGCTGGTGTGGTGACAACGGTTGAGCGCAAAGCCGGTTACGGTATTTTTGTTGAGGTCAGCCATGGTGACGGTTACACCACACGTTACGGCCACAACAAAACAGTACTAGTGAAGAAGGGTGACCTCGTTAAGAAAGGTCAAACAATTGCCAAAGTAGGTAGTACCGGTCGTTCAACAGGTCCTCATGTACATTATGAAGTTACTCGTAATGGTAAACGCGTTAACCCATGGCGCTACCTAAAAGAGTCTTAAGAGAAGTAAGAAAGATTAAATATAAATTTTTGACTCAAAAACATCATTCTTATAAAGCCGAGTTCTTCTCGGCTTTTTTGTGCCTATCAAATACACAGGCACAATTTATTAAGCGTCATTGAAATTCTTAAAAGACGCCCCCATCTGTTTCAAATACTTGCTCGAAAAGCCCGATAAGGCGTTTACAGCTTCTAGAATATCGGTACAATCGAGTGCTTAATGATAATTCTATTAAACCGTTGTGGTCATAAAACGAAAGGCATGATGCCCAAAAATTAGCCAGCAACTGTTTTATAACTTGATAAAAGAACCGATAGCATGAGTTTTCTAAGCAAAATATTTGGTAGTCGAAATCAACGCACAATTAAACGTATGGGCAAGCAGGTTGAGCGTATCAACCAGCTTGAGGCTGATTTTGAGTCCTTAAGTGATGAACAAGTAAAGGCTAAAACTGAAGAGTTTAAACAGCGTTTAGACCAAGGTGAGTCACTTGATAGCTTGTTGCCAGAAGCATTTGCTGCGGTTCGTGAGGCGAGTAAGCGTACCTTGGGTATGCGTCACTTTGACGTTCAGCTTATCGGTGGTATGACTCTACACCAAGGCAAAATTGGTGAGATGCGTACCGGTGAAGGTAAAACGTTAGTAGCGACCTTGCCTGTTTATCTTAACGCGTTGACCGGTAAAGGCGTTCATGTGATTACAGTGAACGACTACTTAGCGCAGCGTGATGCCGAGTGGATGGCTCCTGTTTATGAGTTTTTAGGCATGAACGTTGGTGTGATCTTGTCCGGCCAAACTCATGAGCAGAAAAAAGAAGCTTATGGCTCTGATATTACTTACGGTACAAACAACGAGTATGGCTTTGATTACTTACGCGACAATATGGCGTTTGAGAAAGAACAGCGGGTACAGCGCGAGCTAAACTTTGCTGTTATTGACGAAGTTGACTCGATTCTTATTGATGAGGCACGTACGCCTCTCATCATTTCTGGCCAAGCTGAAGATAGCTCAGAAATGTACCGTGCAATTAACCAGTTAATCCCACAACTTGAAGCTCAAGAAAAGGAGTCACAGGAAGATGAGGAAGACACTGGTGATTACACCATTGATGAAAAAGGTAAGCAGGCTAACCTGACAGAGCTGGGCCAAGAGCGTATTGAAGACTTGTTACGTAAAACGGGCTTATTACCTGATGGCCAGAGCTTGTATAGCCCTGCGAGTATCATGTTGTTGCATCATGTTAATGCAGCCTTGAGAGCGCACAAGCTATTCAAGAAAGATGTGGATTATGTGGTAAAAGACAATGAAGTAATTATTGTTGATGAACACACGGGTCGTACAATGCCGGGTCGTCGCTGGTCGGATGGTTTACATCAGGCTATCGAGGCGAAAGAAGGCGTTAACATTCAAAATGAAAATCAGACATTAGCGTCGATAACCTTCCAGAATTATTTCCGTCTTTATAATAAATTGTCAGGCATGACCGGAACCGCCGACACGGAAGCAACTGAATTACATATGATTTATGGGCTTGAGGTTGTGGTTATACCGACCAACAAGCCGATGCAACGTTTGGATATGGCTGATCTAATTTTCTTAAGCCAAGAAGAAAAGTATGCAGCTATTATTGATGAAATCAAAGAACTTCAAGAAAAAGGGCAGCCGATTCTTGTGGGTACCGTTTCGATTGAGTCTTCAGAGCTAATATCAAATGCGCTGAAAAAAGGCAAAATTAAACACCAAGTATTGAACGCAAAGTTCCACGCCAAAGAAGCGGACATTATTGCTCAGGCTGGTCGCCCAGGTACGGTAACTATCGCTACTAACATGGCGGGACGTGGTACCGATATTGTTCTTGGCGGTAACTTACAAGCGGATATTGATGCTCTAGGTGAAAATCCAAGTGATGAGAAGATTGCCAAGGCAAAAGAAGAGTGGCAAAAGCGTCATGATGCAGTTTTAGAAGCTGGTGGCTTGGCTATTATTGGTACAGAGCGACATGAGTCGCGTCGTATCGATAATCAGCTTCGTGGTCGTTCTGGTCGTCAGGGTGATCCAGGTTTAAGTCGTTTCTACTTATCGTTAGAAGACGACTTAATGCGTATTTTTGCCTCTGAGCGACTTGGTATGATGATGCAGCGTTTAGGTTGGGAAGAGGGCGAAGCACTAGAGCATAAAATGGTATCTCGTGCGATCGAAAATGCTCAGCGTAAAGTCGAGCAGCGCAACTTTGATATGCGTAAAAACCTACTTGAGTATGATGATGTTGCCAATGACCAACGTCGAGTGATTTACGAGCAACGTAATGAATTGATGGAGTCTGATGACATCCAGGAAACGATTGAAGATATGCGTTATGACGTGGTTCAAGACGTTATTAGTCAATATGTACCGCCGCAATCTATTGAAGAAATGTGGGATGTCAAAGGCCTAGAGACGCGCCTGGAACAAGAGTTTGATATCGAGCTTCCGGTTCAGAACTGGCTGGACGCAGATGATAAATTCGCTGAAGAAGAGTTACGTGAAAAAGTTTATCAAGAGATCCAAGCTGCTTATGAAGCAAAAGAAGCTGCGTTACCAGAAGCAACAATGATGCGTCAGCTAGAGAAGCAGGTCATGCTTCAGCACCTAGATATGCACTGGAAAGAGCATCTAGGCAATATGGACCACTTGCGTCAAAGTATTCATTTACGCAGTTACGCGCAAAAGAACCCGAAGCAAGAGTATAAGCGCGAAGCATTTGAGCTGTTTTCGGGTTTGCTGGATAACTTAAAGCACGATGTGGTTACTGTATTATCTAAAGTGAAGTTCCGTATGCCGGAAGAAGTGGAAGCTATGGAGCGTCAGCAACAAGACGCGTCACAAATGAACATGCAGCATGACTCTGTATCTGCTATGCCACAAGAGCAAAACAGCCCGACACAGCGTCAAGCAGAAACCTTTGTTCGCGAACAACCAAAGGTTGGCCGTAATGAACCATGTCCTTGCGGCTCAGGAAAGAAATTCAAGCAGTGCCATGGTAAAGTTTCATAAAAATCCATGACTGTTGTCAAAGTCGCGGTCGCAGTGATTAAAATTGCAGACCGCGTACTCATTGCGAAGCGTTCAGAGCAGCAGCATCAAGGTGGATTGTGGGAGTTTCCTGGCGGAAAGATCGAGCCCAGTGAGTCTTTAGCCGAGGCAATTCAACGCGAGTGCTACGAAGAGCTAGATATCCTACCAACCAAGATTGAACCGCTAACCGTTATTGAGCACGACTACACTGATAAGTCGGTTAGGCTTGAAGTGTGCTTGATCACAGATTACCTCGGTGTTCCAGTCGGTAAAGAAGGGCAGCCTTTAGCTTGGAGTCTTGCAGAGTCCCTTGCAAGTTACGATTTCCCCGAAGCTAATAAAGCTATCTTGAAGCTCCTTTAGTTACTTTTCTTCTTTTGCTAGTTCACTAACGGTCAAAGGGTCCATTGGTTGGCCAGCAATTTTGTGTCCTTCACTTGCCCACTCCCCTAAGTCAATAAGTTTGCAACGTTTACTGCAAAATGGCTTGTAATCGTTACCTTGGGTCCAACCAACGGGTTTTGAGCAAGTTGGACATTTTACGATCATTGTTTCTGACATAATTCACTAGAAATATTAAATGTTCCCGAAGGATACTAGCAAGGCTAAAAAAAATCGACACTGAATATTAACTTTATACGATTTATATTGACTGTAGTTGTCATGCAATAAGTATGAGAGGGTGAAAAACTAAGAAAAACAGCAGGCTACAGGTTTAAAGTTTACACTAATGGTAAAATTCACAGTAATTTTAGTAACAGTAAAGTGACAAAAAATGTCAGTATAAGCACTAGCTGGTTGATTTTCGTTCTCTTTCTTAGGGATAAACGATGCGGCTCTGCATATAAATGTGACTTAAGTCATTGTTTTAATAAGGATGTCGAAAAATTTTACAATCGTTTGTTGCTATCTTGATATCTCACGGTTATATTTGACTACAGAGTTTGTTCATACAGGTTCGTTCAATTCCGAGCGTCTGTAAGGACTAGGCAAAACACCAACTGAGGGAACGCCTAGTTAAGCAGTTAAAATGTGTAAGAGCAAATTTAGTGACTATTTTGCAAAATGTATAGGAGAGAGTCTCATGCAAACTAAAAAACAAGCGGGTTTTACCCTTATTGAATTAATGATCGTTGTAGCGATCGTAGCGATTCTTGCTGCAGTAGCTATTCCAGCTTATCAAGATTACATTAAGCGCTCAAAAGTTGCAGAAATTGCAGCAGCAGCAGGCGCATGTAAAACTTCTGTGTCTGAGTATTATGCTACAGCTGGTGGTTGGGCTTCAGTAGCTAGTGCGCACGGTTGTTCTCAAACGGCTACAAATAACGGTTCTTTTACTTCTGTATCTGCTTCTGGAGTAATTACTTACAGCTCATCAATTCCTAATGCTACTGGCAACTTTGTGCTAACACCAACACTTACAGGTACTGATATTTCAGGTTGGGACTGTACATCATCTACAATCGCGGCTGAGTATTTACCTGCAAACTGTAGATAATATCGCGTGCGTTATCTAGATATAAAAGCGGGCATTGCCCGCTTTTTTTATAACTGGAAGCTTATTCTTCTTTTAGGGCTTTTAGTGTTGAGTACTTGGGATTGGATTGAGTTAATGAATTCTGGCGGATTGGGGTTTATCCGTATGAATTTTGGTTGGCTTTTTATCACTTGGGTGGTGTTCTTAGGAGCTGCAAGGTTAATAACCAGTGGAATTCTTAGGACTCCTGCTTATTGGCAAGTCTGCTTTTTAGGGTTCCTAATAGCAATTACTCCTTTTTTCATAAATGTTACCCCTGCTTTTAAGCATGGACTCTATCTAGTCATAGGTCTCTTTGGCTGCTTAGTTTGTTATCTGTCTATATTTCAGTTTGGATTATCACGCAACCACTTAAACCAAATTCTAATATTAATTATCGGTATTGCCTTCTTGCAATCGGTAATAGCTCTCCTACAGCTGCTGCACAGTTTGGCCATGCAATATACAAGCAATGTAGATGAGTTCCTGCCGACGAAAATTAGTGGAACCTTTGTGCAGAGAAATTTGTTGGCTAGTTACATATCAACCGGACTAGTTATTACTTACTTCCTATCACTTAAGAAGCAAAGTTTTTTAAAAGAAGTAAAGAAGAGTTATAAATTAGTCTTCTATGGGCTTAGACTATATCTCTTTATAGGCAGTTTTGTATTAGTTTGTACGGAATCAAGAATAGGCCTGCTGTCACTGATATGTGGTTTTTTATTGTTGTACCTTAATAATACTCCGCTCAATCTTAGGAGGCATTATAAAGTTATTGCCCCAGTGTTGTCTGGTATATTATTAGGGACTATATTTATATATATTACTTATGGAGAGAATTCAAAAGACTTCTCATTTACTCAAAGTAGAGAGATCATGTACCTCAATTCTATTGAGGCAATTAAAGATGCTCCGGTTTTAGGACATGGTCTGGGGAGCTTTGAAAAGGCGTACGTCACGAAGATAGGTGATCAAGTTGAAAGTGAAGAATATGGGGTCAGCTATTTATATGGCAGGCCTGCCAATATATCACACCCTCACAATGAGTTAATCTATTGGGCAGTGCAAGGCGGTTTGGTTTCAGTCACCGGCCTATTATTATTAAGTATCAGCGTTATTCTTCCAACGCTTAAGGCCGGTCTACGCAGGTGTTTAACGTATGGCTCTCTTTTCGTTCCCATATTATTACACATGATGGTTGAGCTACCGCTTTATATTTCATCTTTGCATATTCTGTTAATAATTTTTTTGGCGTTTTATTATGTAGATAGTATTGGTTTTACAGTTAAGAGAAATTTGCGGATGGAGACAAAGGTAAGTAAAGCGGGTATGTTATTTATTGTTAGCGCATGTGTAACCGTTAGTAGCATACTTCTTTTAAATATTTACTCACTAAAACAGGCAATCAATTATCAAGAGTGGAGTAGTAGGACTGAAGAACAACTGAGTCAATCAGTGATACAATTAGGTTGGAATGATTTTTATGAGGCACTTCTGTACAAGCATAGGGGTAATAATGGCGCTAAAACAGGAGATTTAGACAAGGTTCATGAATATAAAAACTGGTTAAAAAACCAAATTGAAATAACGCCAAGGCTTGAGTATTACTTGAATCTATACCGGTCTTATATTCTTCTTGGGGATACTGATGAAGCGGTTACAGTAAAACTGGATATGCAAAAGAAATTTGCTGGGGTTAAGCAGGCTATCGACGCGGGCGTTATGGACGATGAGTAATTGACTTTTGTATGGTTTTAATCAACGATATTATAACTAGATTATAAACAGCTTAGGTATGAGGTCTAAATGGCACTTGTTGAAACGGGTTTGACTGGCTTAGCGCATATGCTAGTGGCTGAAGGATTAATTGAAAAAGACAAAGTAAAAGAAGCGGTAGAGCGAGCTAAAGAAGAAAAGGTAGGTTTGATTGACTGGTTAGTCACTGCTGGCTGGGTCAAAGGAGCAGAAGCTGTTAAGGCTCAAGGTGTAAACTTTGGTGCGCCATACTTTGATGTTGCATCAATTAATCCTGATAATCTGCCGAAGGACATTATTGATCTTAATATGATGCGCAAGCACCGTGTTCTGCCTCTTTTTAAAAGAGGGACTCGGTTGTTTGTTGGTGTTGCAGATGCAACTAATTTAAAAAGCTTAGAAGAAGTTCGCTTTCAAACAAACTGTGCTATTGAAGCAGTTTTGGTTGAACCCTCAAAACTTGACTCACTTGTTAACAAGCTTATTGATGAAAAAGAGAGTGAATCATTATCCGACTTTGACGATGCTGATCTTGATAACATTGATTTAGATACAGTTGATAAAGATGAACAAGACGACGTTGGCGCTGGGGCAGATAAAGATGACGCTCCTGTAGTTAAATTTGTAAAGAAAATGCTAGTTGATGCCATTCGTAAAGGGGCATCGGATTTACACTTCGAACCTTACGAAAAAAAATACAGAGTCCGATTCCGTATTGATGGGCTGTTACATGAGGTAGCAAGTCCGCCGATACAATTATCAGCACGGATATCTGCACGACTGAAAGTTCTGTCTAACTTAGACATCTCTGAGCGTCGTATCCCACAAGATGGTCGTGTAAAGCTAAAACTATCGAAAACCAAGGCAATTGATTTCCGTGTAAATACTTTGCCAACCTTGTTTGGTGAAAAAATTGTTATGCGTATTCTGGATCCGACCAGTGCCATGTTAGGCGTTGATGCGTTAGGTTTCGAGCAACAACAAAAGAAATATTTCATGGACGCTATAAGCAAACCTCAAGGAATGGTTTTGGTCACAGGGCCTACAGGTTCGGGTAAAACAGTAACGCTGTATACCGGCGTCAATATTTTAAACGATGAACATAAGAATATTTCCACAGCAGAAGACCCTGTAGAAATTAACTTAGCAGGAGTAAACCAGGTTAATGTTAATGTGAAAGCTGGTTTAACCTTTGCTTCGGCGTTAAGAGCTTTCTTACGTCAGGATCCTGATATTGTACTGGTCGGTGAGATTCGTGACTTAGAAACTGCTGAAATTGCAATTAAAGCCTCCCAAACGGGTCACTTAGTACTATCCACTTTGCACACAAACTCGGCACCAGAAACCTTAACGCGATTAGTCAATATGGGCGTTGCGCCATTTAATATTGCGACTACCGTTAATCTTGTTGTAGCTCAGCGTTTGGCTCGAAGGCTTTGTGAACACTGCAAAAAACCGGCAGATTTGCCCGATGAAGCATTACTAGAAGAGGGTTTTACGCAGGAAGAGCTGAACGATCTCACAGTTTATGAACAGGTTGGTTGCGATAAATGTACATTAGGTTATAAAGGTCGTGTGGGTTTATTCCAAGTCATGCCAGTATCTGAAGAGACAGGGCGTATTATCATGGAGGGTGGTAACGCTATTGATATTTCAGATCAGGCTAAAAAAGAAAATATACCTGATCTAAGAAGAGCTGGTTTGAATAAAGTTAAGTTAGGGGCTACCAGTTTAGAAGAAGTAAATCGTGTCACTCAAGATTAGTGACTCTAATTCATTGATCTTGTTTATTTTATTGAGGGAAAACACCTTTCTTTGCTATATTGGTAAAACTAAGGGCTAAAGGTACCGGAACATGGCGACTGCAGTTAAAAAGCGCAACACATCTAAAAAGCAAAAAAAACAAAAAGTCTTTCAATGGAAAGGGGTCAATAAGCAGGGGCAAAAAGTTAAAGGCTCAATGCCTGCTGTTGATGCAGATGAAGTAAAATCAGCCCTAAGAAAGCAGGGCATTACCCCTAAGACTGTTAATGCTGATTTATTTGGTTCACTGGGTGGTGGAAAGAAACCGATCAAGCCGGTTGATATAGCTGTTTTTCTTCGTCAGCTAGCCACTATGATGAAAGCCGGTGTGCCATTAGTCCAGTCTTTCGATATTATCGGGAAAGGTCATGAGAATGCTAGTGTCCAAGACTTAGTTCTTAAAATTAAAGAAAATGTAGAGTCTGGTAATCCATTTGCTTCAGCCTTACGCAACCACCCCAAATATTTCGATGATCTTGTTTGCGATTTAATCTATGCAGGTGAGCAGTCTGGTTCGCTAGAACAAATGCTAGACAGAATTGCTACCTATAAAGAAAAAACAGAGGCTTTAAAGTCAAAGATAAAAAAAGCCATGATGTATCCAGCTGCTGTTGTGGTGGTGGCTTTAGCCGTTACAGCGATTCTACTTATTTATGTAGTACCAATGTTTAAGGACCTTTTCTCTGGGGCCGGAGCAGACCTACCAGCATTAACAGCTATGGTGGTAGCAGCTTCAGAAAACATGCAAGCCTACTGGTATATCTATTTTGGAGCGATAATAGGTGTTGTTGTAGGGTTCGTTCAAGCTAATAAGAGGTCATCAAAGTTTCGGGAGATAAAAGATAGATTATTACTGAAATTTCCAATTTTTGGGCCTCTAGTACAAAAAGCAGCTGTGGCTCGTTATTCCCGTACTTTAGCGACCACCTTCGCGGCTGGTGTGCCACTAGTCGATGCGTTGGATTCAGCTGCTGGTGCTGCAGGTAACACTGTTTATAGAAAAGCTATCATGAAGATTAAAGAGGACGTTACTAGTGGTCTTCAAATTAACATGGCAATGACCTCAACGGGCGTGTTCCCCAATATGGTTAACCAAATGGTTGCTATTGGTGAAGAGGCAGGATCGGTAGACACCATGTTATCTAAAGTTGCTGACATCTACGAGCAGGAAGTAGATGATGCTGTTGATGGTTTGAGTTCTTTGATCGAGCCTTTCGTTATTGTCTTCATCGGGGGCGTTGTTGGTACTATTATTGTTGCTATGTATATGCCAATCTTTAAACTTGGTGATGCATTCTAAGTAAATAACTATAAACTAAAACTCATTATTATGATTGAATTATTATCAAGTAACCTGCCTTTATTGGCAGGTTTTGTTTTTGTACTGGGCTTGCTTTTTGGTAGTTTTTTTAATGTAGTAATCCATCGGTTACCAGTAATTCTCAATAGAGAATGGCGAGCAACTGCTTCTGAAATTCTAAAAGAGGCACATTGTGAAGTAAGTTGCCCAAAAGATGAGATGCCTGAGAAGTACACTCTGGTAACCCCACGTTCGGCATGCCCCAAATGCGGCCATAAGATTTCGGCCTTTGAAAATGTCCCTGTTTTGAGCTGGCTTGTCTTAAGAGGTAAGTGTCGCTCTTGCAAAACGGGCATATCCATTCGTTACCCATTTGTAGAGCTATTGACCGCTGTCACCTTTGCGATTTGCGCCTGGGTATTTGGTTTTAGTTGGTTGCTACTATTTGCATTACTGTTCACGTCTTACTTAATCATCGGCAGCTTCATTGATTATGACCATAAGATTCTTCCTGATCAGTTGACCTTGCCATTGATCTGGCTGGGGCTATCCGTATTTTTGTTCATAGAGCCTTTAGCGATACAAGCTAGTTTTGCACCTGATTTAGAGTCCTCAGTGATAGGTGCTTTATGTGGTTACCTTGTGCTTTGGTCAATTTATTGGTTATTTAAAATTGCTACTGGCAAAGAAGGTATGGGGCATGGTGACTTTAAGCTTTTAGCCGCCATCGGTGCTTTTGTTGGCTTTAAAATGCTTCCACTCGTGATTATTCTATCGACGGTTACCGGTGCAGTTCTCGGGATACTAGCGATGGTTATCAACAAAAAAGGGAGGGATTACACCATTCCCTTCGGACCGTTTCTTGCGATTGCCGGCTGGATTACCCTAATTTGGGGGCAGTCACTAACTGAGTATTATCTTAATCTGTTGGCTCCTTAGGAAATATGACTTATCACGTTGTGCTAACTGGTGGCGTCGCTAGCGGCAAATCAGCCGCTAGTCGCTATTTTCAAGAACTTGGCGTGACAGTGATCGATGCTGATATCATTGCCCGCGAGGTGGTGGCCATCGGCTCAGAAGGACTGAAGGCAATAACTGAGTATTTTGGTGCCGCTGTACTTCATAACGATGGCTCCCTCGATCGCAAAGCATTACGCAATATCGTTTTTGACAATAAGCAACACCGTGAGTGGCTGAATCAACTTTTGCACCCAATGATCCGGCATAAGATGAAATCTCTACGCGATGAGGCTAAAGACAACAAAGAGCTTTATACTGTCAGCGTGATACCGTTATATGCTGAAACCATTCACGGAACGAATGAAGCTCTGCAGTATCAAAGAGTGCTAGTGGTTGATACCAGTGAAGTGGTGCAGCAAGAACGGTTGATGCAACGAGATGGCAGTTCGGTCGAGCAAGCTGAAGCATTGATTAAAGCTCAAGCCAGTCGTCAGGAACGGCTATTAATTGCAGATGATGTGATCAGCAACCATTCAGATTTGCAATCGTTAAAACAACAAGTTATAAATCTAGACAAGCAATATCGTGATTTAGCAAGGGGCTAACTCTATGAGTGACGCTGTTGAGTCAATTCTTTACGAACACCCGTTAAGCGAGCAGGTTCGCACCTATCTTCGCCTAGAACAGCTATTCGCGATTCAATTACACTTGAGAGAACAAGAATCAACGATTTGCCATGTTGGTGCTCTCAGAAATTTGTGGGAAATTCTTGATAGCCTTGATCGTGGCGATATTAAAGGAGAGTTGATAAAAGAACTTGAAGCCCAAAAGCTTCACTTTGAGCAACTTGAAGAAAGTCCTTATATTGATGCACTAAAGTTAAAGCGGTTTTTAGACCAACTGAACCAATTGCTTGACTGGCTAAGCCGTTACCGTGGAAAGTTTGGCACCACACTGCGCTCAGATCGCTTTATTGATATGCTAAAGAATCGTATCCGTATGCCAGGCGGAACTTGTAGTTTTGATCTGCCGGAACTGCATCTATTTTTAAACCAGTCACCGCAATACCGTCAAAACTGTCTTAAAGAATGGTTTTCACATCTTGATGGGTTGGCGCAGTGCATCAAAATTCTGTTACGTCTATTCAGAGAAAATGGTGAGTTTGAATCGGTAGTAAGCAAACAAGGCGTTTATCAAAGTAGCCTTTCTAATCGAAGCAATCCACAGTTGTTACGAGTGATGTTGCCCAGCGATTCAAGCTACTTCCCAGAGATTAGCGGCTCTAAACATTATTTTAGTATCCGCTTTATCGAAAAAGCAGAGAGCGAGTTAAAGCCAGTTGCTGAAGACTTTGAGTTCGAACTGGCTATTTGCTGATTACAGTGTTAATCGTAATGACAAATCGACTGCTTTAACGTGTTTGGTTAGAGCACCTACCGAAATATAGTCCACACCAGTTTCAGCAATATCGCGTAATGTTTCAATCGTCACATTTCCCGAAGCCTCAATTTTTGCAGTGTGTGAATGCACCTGGTTAATTGCAACTCCCGTGCGCATATCATCAACACTAAAGTTGTCCAACATGATGACATCAGCTCCAGCATCCAGCGCTTGATCAAGTTGTGCAAAGGTCTCAACCTCCACTTCCACCAGTGTTTTCGGGTGATTGCGTCTTGCCGTTGCCACAGCCTCTTCGATTGACCCCGTAGAGACGATATGATTCTCTTTAATAAGAAAGGCGTCATATAAGCCCATGCGATGGTTTTTACCGCCACCACAGTATACAGCGTATTTTTGCGCTAATCTGAGCATAGGAACTGTCTTGCGCGTATCCAGCAGCTGGCAGTTCGTGCCTTTTAGTTCCCTGACGTAACGAGAGGTGATGGTCGCCGTTCCAGAGAGTGTTTGTAGGAAGTTCATTGCACTGCGTTCTGAGGTGAGAATATTGCGAGCATTACCTTCTAACTCACACAGTGTATCGTTTGCTGCGACTTTGTCGCCATCTTGACACTTCCACTCTATACTAATACTAGGATCAAGTGCTTCAAACACAGCATTGAACCAATCAATACCGCAAACGACACAATCTTCGCGCGTGATCAGGCGACCTTTGGCTGTTTTATCTGCGTTGATAAGTTCAGCGGTAACGTCGACGCCATCAAGGCCATTCAAGTCTTCCTCAAGCGCTCTTTTGACTTGATACTCGATGTTTTCTTTAAGTTTGGCTTGATAGGGAATCTCGATCATAATTTGTTCCGTACGCGGTTTCTGGGTTGATGCATCATAATGTGCTTAATCTGTGGTATTGTAATCTCAAAAAACGGGTTTAGGAATAGCATGACACCTATCCAGCAAGAATATTGCCTAAATTTACATACTGGTCTGATCGAGGGTGCTCGTCAGGCTGAGTGCGATCATTATGATGAACGCGTCAGTGATGACGATATAGATTTGTTAGTGATTCACAACATTAGCTTACCCCCTCAGCAATTTGGGGGACCTTACATCGATCAGTTATTCGGTGGTTGTTTAAATCCAAGCGAACATCCATTCTTTGAGGAAGTAGCCGGTATTCGCGTGTCGAGCCATTTATTAATTCGTCGGAACGGAGAATTAGTGCAATATGTACCCTTCCATAAAAGAGCCTGGCATGCCGGGGTATCAAGCTTTGGAGGTCGCGAGAAATGCAACGACTACTCAATAGGCATTGAGCTTGAAGGGACGGATGACTTACCGTACGAAGCGATTCAATACGAGGTGTTGGCGAAAGTGACTCGATTAATACTCACAGCTTACCCGAAGATTTCGAGTGAACGAATTACAGGGCACGCGAATATTGCGCCAGGACGTAAGACCGATCCTGGACCAGCTTTTGACTGGCAGTTGTATAAAGGCTTGCTGTAGATTGATAGATAAGTCTTGGGTGGAGGGTGCTTAATCTTTTCACCTTATGGTATAACAGTGTTGAAATATTAATATTTAAATGTTGGGAAGGGGATATGGCGTTATTAGCTTTAGTCATTGCAATATTAATAGAGAGATATTATCACGGCAATCAATCAATTGCGCGAGATAAGTTGAGCAGTGACAATTGGTATTTTGCTTACTTAAGATTTTTTGAGAAATCGCTTGGCACCAAAAGCTGGTATCAAGGCTGGATCAAAGAGCTGTTCGAGGTTTTATTACCTGCTGTTTTAGTATTTGTCATATTTAAGTTGTTTGATCACGGTTTTATTGCGTCAGTTATCATGCTTGGTTTGATGGTCCTCATCTTAGTGCATGCCTTTGGGCCACAGCTGCCGAGTAAGCAACTGCAAGGCTACTTCAGCGCGATGAGCCATGACGACTCTCAAGCCGCTTATGAATACGCTAAAACCTATACCGGCAAAGAGTCTGAGAATGAAGAGCAGATGGTTAAGGATGTTACCGAGACTATTTTCTACAATATCGAAAGCCAATACTTTAGTGTAGCCATTTGGTTTGTATTGTTAGGACCTGCTGGCGCTTTGCTTTACCGCATGTTGTTGTGGCAACAACAAGAGAACAAGCTGGGGGGCGTGGGAACAAAGGTACACTATGCGATGGAGTGGCTTGCCTTCAGATTGTCAGCACTCACTTACCTATTAGCCGGCGACATGGCTCGTGGCATTGAAAAGAGTAAAGGTATGTTTTTTGACTTGGATGTTAGCGGTAAAGAGTTACTCAACGTAACTGCCACAGCCAGCATGGGCTCTTATATTGACGGTGAGGAAGATCAAGATAGGCCAAGCTCCTGCGCTTCAAACCACTGTGCAATCAGTTTATCGCAACGAGCTGGCGTTATTTTATTTGCTGTTATCGCTGTAGCGACTCTACTAGGTTGGACTTTCGTTTAAGCGCTAGAAGCCTATTATTTAACGCTGGTTAATTAACTGGTTGTGAAATCCCTAGGTCAGACCACTGTGTCTGACTGCTCGATTTTTGCCCTCTATGGTATCTTTTTGTTGCTTTTTTGACTAAGATGTTGGCTTTGTGAATTTTATTAATTCTGTTTAACACGTGTTAAATAAATGCATGTGGCTGTCATAAGGCGATAAAAGATATGTCTGATAACGATTTAAAGAGAAACGCAGCAGCGCAGGATGTTGATCCCATTGAAACACAAGAGTGGATTGATGCGTTAGATGCGGTGATGGCTGAAGAGGGCGTAGAACGTGCGCACTTCTTGTTGGAAAAACTAGTAGCAAAGGCTCGTCGTGCCGGTGCTAACTTGCCGTTTGATCTCACCACCGCTTACTTGAACACAATTCCTCCTTCGCAAGAAGCTCATATGCCAGGCGACCAAGAAATGGAACGCCGATTACGGGCAATTATTCGTTGGAATGCTATTGCCATCGTGCTTCAGGCGTCTAACAAAGAGCTTGAGCTAGGTGGGCACTTGTCGAGCTTTGCTTCGAGCGCAACGCTATACGATGTAGGATTTAACCATTTCTTTAAAGGTAACAACGAAGACAAAGGCGACTTGATCTATTATCAAGGTCACTCTTCACCTGGTATCTATGCCCGTGCATTTCTTGAAGGTCGTTTGACTGAAGAACAGATGAGTAATTTCCGTCAGGAAGTTGATGGTAAAGGTTTATCATCATACCCGCACCCGTGGTTAATGCCGAATTTCTGGCAATTCCCGACTGTATCAATGGGCTTAGGCCCCATTCAAGCTATCTACCAAGCACGCTTCCTGAAATATTTGGAAAACCGTGGTCTGGCAGATACTAAAGGACGTAAAGTTTGGGCTTTCCTTGGTGATGGCGAGATGGATGAGCCAGAATCAATGGGAGCTATTAGTCTTGCTGGTCGAGAGAAACTCGACAACTTAATTTTTGTCGTTAACTGTAATTTACAACGCCTTGATGGTCCGGTTCGTGGTAACGGCAAAATCATCCAAGAACTTGAAGGCGAGTTCCGTGGTTCAGGTTGGAGTGTCTTGAAAGTGATTTGGGGCCGCTATTGGGACCCACTTATTGCGAGAGACACTGAAGGCCGTTTGCGCAAAGTGATGGAAGAAACTGTTGATGGCGAATACCAAAACTGCAAAGCCAAGGGTGGTGCTTATACTCGTGAGCACTTCTTTGGTAAAGATCCTAAGTTGCTGGAAATGGTAGCCAATATGTCGGATGAAGACATTTGGCGCTTAAACCGTGGTGGTCACGATCCGCACAAAGTTTATGCTGCTTACCATAAAGCGGTGAATACCGAAGGTCAGCCGACGGTGATCTTAGCTAAGACGGTTAAAGGATATGGCATGGGCTCTTCTGGTGAGGGTAAAAACGCTGCTCACCAGATGAAGAAGATGAACTTAGAAGCACTTAAACACTTCCGCGACCGCTTCAATGTCCCGATCCCTGATGACAAGTTAGAGGACGTGCCGTTTTATCACCCTGGTGAAGACAGTGAAGAGATTAAGTACCTTCACGAACGTCGTGAAAAGCTGGGTGGTCATTTGCCAGCGCGTCGTCCTGATTCACAGAGCCTAGATATTCCTTCGTTGGACGCATTTGAGCCACTATTAAAGTCGAGTGGTGATCGTGAGATTTCAACCACAATGGCATTTGTTCGTGGCTTGAACGTGCTCTTAAAAGACAAGAGTCTGAAAGAGCGCATCGTACCGATTATTCCTGATGAAGCGCGTACCTTTGGTATGGAAGGCATGTTCCGTCAAATTGGTATTTATTCGTCAGTCGGTCAACTTTATGATCCGGTCGATTCGGATCAAATCATGTACTACCGTGAAGATAAGAAAGGTCAGATTTTAGAGGAAGGTATCAACGAAGCGGGCGCAATGTCATCGTGGATGGCGGCAGCGACTAGCTATTCGAGCAATAACTTGCCGATGATTCCATTCTATATCTTCTACTCAATGTTTGGTTTCCAGCGCATTGGTGACTTAGCGTGGGCGGCAGGTGATATGCAGGCGCGTGGTTTCTTAATTGGTGCAACCTCAGGTCGTACAACCTTGAACGGCGAAGGCTTGCAGCACCAAGATGGTCATAATCACTTAATTTCTGCAACCATTCCGAACTGTGTCAGTTATGACCCGACCTATGCTTATGAAGTGGCGGTGATTGTTCGCGAAGGTATGCGTCGTATGTATAAGGACCAAGAAAATGTGTTCTATTATATTTCGACCTTGAATGAAAATTATGTTCACCCTGAAATGCCTGAAGGTGTTGAAGAAGGCATTATTAAGGGTATGTACCAATTGAAAACGGAAAAGTCGCGTAAAAAAGCACCGCGTGTCCAGCTGATGGGCTCTGGTTCTATCTTACGTGAAGTTGAGCATGCTGCTGAATTACTCGAAGAAGACTTTGGGGTACTTTCTGATATCTGGTCAGTTCCTAGCTTCACTGAGTTGCGCCGTGAAGGTTTGTCAGTAGAGCGTGAAAACATGCTACACCCAGACAAAAAGCCTAAGAAATCGTATGTTGAAAAATGTCTAGAGAAACAAAAAGGCCCTGCGATTGCTGCTACG
>Ga0208833_1000062_pt1 | contig 30475 bp, 28 predicted proteins | sample DeeseametaMP1788_FD_184181 | JGI IMG/M metagenome (GOLD analysis project Ga0208833, IMG submission 184181) | Marine microbial communities from the Deep Pacific Ocean - MP1788 (SPAdes) | ecosystem: Environmental > Aquatic > Marine > Oceanic | place: North Pacific Ocean | collected 2011-05-03 | reverse complement strand
GATCTATCACCAAAGAATAAACCAACATTAAAGTACAACATTTTATCGTCGCCACGCTCGCCCGAATCCATGAAGTCGTAACCTAAACGCATGAAAACGTCGTCGTTAGCAAAATGCTGAATACCTAAACCGACTTTGTAGAACTCGTCTTCAAAGTCTGGGTGATATACGCCATACTTGTCGTCATGTTGACCGTAACCCACTTTCAAGAAAGGGTGCGTAGTTGCGCTACCCAACCAGCTAGTGTCGTTATATAAAACGTCTAAGCTATACGTAATAATGTCCGTACGATTACCAGAAGCTCTGTTAAAGGCATCATCTGTGTAAGCATACTGTCCTTCGATTTGCCAGTTCTTATTAAAAGCCCAACCCAAACCAAAGTTTCCGCCAAGTCGGTCATTTGTCAATCGCGAAGAATCTAGTTCTAAGTTATGCATACCAGCATAAGCATAAAAACCGTAACGATCTTTCACTTCACCTTCGTCTGCAAATGCTGTTGAGCCTAAAGCCAACATACATGCTGCTGCGATTAGTTTCTTTTTCATAATTTTGCCCTCTTCCTTATTTTCCTGTGTTTAAAGAGTAAAGCCATTATACATGAAACAATAACTTACACTCCAAAATATACTCAACTTTGTACAATTTTACAATTTTCTACACTAATTCTTGGACCTGACTTGCAATCATATTTGCATAGTTTTCTGCCGTAGTTTCGTCTTTCGCTTCAACCATAACGCGTATCAATGGCTCTGTTCCTGATTTACGAATCAAGACCCGACCGGAATCACCCAGCTCTTTCTCAACATTTGCAACCAATTCTTTTAACTCTTTCTTTGCTAGGATAACATCAGCGTTTTCTACTCGAACATTAATCAGTTCTTGCGGAAACAAGGGATGCAAATTTGAGAAGTTTGTCAAAGTTTGGCTTGTGTTCTTCAATGCTTTTAACACCTGCAACGCAGCTACTATTCCGTCCCCAGTAGAATTATAGTCTAAGCAAATTACATGACCAGAAGACTCACCACCAAGCTTCCAACCGTTTTTCTTAAGTGATTGCATAACATAACGGTCACCGACTTTTGTACGCTCAAAGTCGATTCCCTCATTCTTTAAATCAACTTCAACTGCCATATTAGTCATCAAAGTTCCGACAATGCCACCTTGCAACTCACCGTTGCTATTTAAATACTTTGCTAAAAGCCAGATCAGCTGATCGCCATTAACCAAGCTGCCACCACCATCAATCATCATAACTCGGTCGCCGTCGCCATCGAAGGCGATACCCAGGTCGGCTTTATGTTCTACTACAGCCTTTGATAAAGAACTTGTAGCTGTAGCGCCGCAATCTAAATTAATATTTAAACCATCTGGTTTATTACCGATAACGATTACTTCTGCACCTAATTCTTTAAATACGTGAGGCGCTATGTGGTAAGTCGCTCCATGTGCACAATCTACCACCAGTTTCTGTCCTTTTAATGACAAATTATTAGCAAAACTGGCTTTGCAGAATTCAATATATCTAGCAGCTGCATCCTCAATTCGAAAGGCTTTACCCAGTTGATCACTAGGTAAAGTCGTCATCGCTTTATCCATTAGAGATTCAATTTCTAGCTCGACCTCATCAGGAAACTTAGTGCCATCTGCTGAGAAAAATTTAATACCATTGTCATGATAGGGATTATGCGAAGCACTGATCACAATACCTGCATCAGCTCTAAAGGTTCGTGTTAAGTATGCAATTGCAGGGGTCGGCATCGGCCCTACTAATAAACTGTTCACACCAGCAGCAGTTAATCCCGCCTCAAGTACTGACTCGAACATATAGCCAGAGATACGCGTGTCTTTACCAATAACAACGTTGCCTTTATTACCTAAAGCTTGCCCTAGGGCCCAGCCTAGTTTCAACACAAACTCTGGAGTGATAGGAAATTGTCCAACCGTTCCTCGAATACCGTCTGTGCCAAAATATTTTCTTTTACTCACGCTTCGTCCTATTTTTATTTAATGTTAATTCTCAAACGCACTAATAACTTTCATCGCTTGCACGGTTTCTTCAACGTCGTGCACCCGCAAAATTCTTGCTCCTTTCAAAGCTGCATAAGTTGCAGCAACAACGCTACCAATCAAGCGCTCTGGAACTTCTTGGTCTAGAATCTGGCCGATCATGGTTTTTCTGGAAACACCGATCAGCATTGGGCAATCTAAACCATGGAATCGCTCTAACTGACGCATTAACCTTGTATTATGCTCCAAACTTTTCCCAAAGCCAAAACCAGGGTCGATGATAATTTTATTCCTGCCAATCCCATGCTTTTCGCATTCTGCGATCCGCTTTCTTAACATATCCTGAACTTCATTCACAACATCATCATATTGTGGATTCTGTTGCATAGTCCGTGGTTGTCCTTTCATGTGCATTAGACAAACATATACATCGCTTCCAGCAACGGCCTCTAAAGCCCCTTTTTCCTGCAGCGATCGTACGTCATTAATCAAGTCAACATTATGCTCTAAAGCTCGAGACATCACCTCAGGTTTACTGGTATCAACTGATACTATTGCACCCAGAGCTTTGGCCGCTTTAATCAACGGTATAACTCGTTTTAGTTCATCTTCTACCGAGACTTCTGTGGCCCCTGGTCGAGTGGATTCACCACCGATATCAATAATATCCGCCCCAGCCTCTAGCATTTGCTCTATTCGCTTCTTGGCATCGCCCTTTTCAAAATAGCGGCCGCCATCTGAAAAAGAGTCGGGAGTAGTATTTAATATCCCCATCACTAAAGGGCGAGGTCGATTAATTAATGGCTCTAATTTCGACATACAGCTTAGACTTCCTAAAAATTAGTATCAAAAAAGGGCCCCGCAGGACCCTGTTTCTTAATCGTCAGACTGACGCTCAGAAGGCTTATCCTCAGGCTCTTGTGATGGAGCTTGTTTATTAACTTCGCTCTCACCGCTAGCATCATCAGCGCTGGCTTTCTCAGACCAGTCAGCCGGTGGTTGAGGCTCCTCTCCTTTCATAATGTCATCAATCTGTTTGGCGTCTATCGTTTCATACTTCATTAACGCCTTAGCCATGGCATGTAGCTTATCCATGTCTTCATTTAAGATGGTCTTCGCACGCTCGTAGTTACGCTCGATAATATCGCGAATCTCTGAGTCAATCATACGCGCAGTATCGTCTGAAATGTTTTTATGCTGCGTTACCGAACGGCCTAAGAACACCTCATCTTCATCTTCGGCATAAGACATAGGCCCTAATTTTTCCGACAAGCCCCACTTAGTCACCATGTTTCTTGCGATATCTGTTGCACGCTCGATATCATTCGAAGCACCAGTAGTTACTTTATCAGCACCATTGAGTAGTTCTTCTGCAATACGTCCGCCGAATAATGAAGATAGCTGGCTTTCCAACGCTTCTTTCGACAGAGAGTACTTATCTTGTTCTGGCAAATACATGGTGACACCTAACGCACGACCCCGTGGAATAATACTAACTTTATACACTGGGTCATGGCTTGGAACACGCAAGCCAACAATGGCATGGCCCGCTTCGTGATATGCCGTGTTAAGCTTTTCTTCCTCGGTCATCACCATTGAGCGGCGCTCAGCACCCATTAAAATCTTATCTTTCGCTTTTTCGAACTGCTCCATTCCTACGGTGCGTTTATTGTCGCGCGCAGCAAATAAAGCCGCCTCATTGACTAAGTTCGCTAAGTCAGCGCCAGAGAAGCCTGGTGTACCACGAGCAATTAAGCTTGGCTCAACGTCGTCTCCCACTGGGATCTTACGCATATGAACCTTAATGATTTGTTCACGACCTTTAATGTCTGGTAAGCCAACTATAACTTGGCGGTCAAAACGGCCTGGACGTAATAGCGCCGGGTCGAGCACATCTGGACGGTTTGTTGCAGCGATAACGATCACGCCTTCACCACCTTCAAAACCATCCATTTCAACCAATAGTTGGTTCAAGGTTTGCTCACGCTCATCATGACCGCCGCCAAGACCAGCGCCACGATGGCGACCGACCGCATCGATCTCATCAATAAAGATAATGCATGGAGCGTGCTTTTTAGCTTGCTCAAACATATCACGCACACGTGATGCACCGACACCCACAAACATTTCCACGAAGTCTGAACCAGAAATGGTGAAGAATGGTACTTTTGCTTCGCCTGCAATAGCTCGTGCCAATAAAGTTTTACCCGTACCCGGAGGACCTACCATCAAAACACCGCGCGGAATCTTACCGCCCAAGCGCTGGAATTTACGCGGGTCGCGCAAGAAATCGACTAATTCGCCGACCTCTTCTTTCGCTTCTTCGACACCGGCCACATCAGCAAAAGTTGTTTTAACCTGATCTTCACTCAGCATGCGAGCTTTACTTTTACCAAACGATAAAGCACCGCCGCCTTTGCCGCCTCCTTGCATTTGACGCATGAAATAAATCCATACGGCGATCAGCAACAGAATCGGGCCAAAGCTTAGTAAGAAGGTACCAAAGCCACCGCCTTCACGCTTTTTACCTGAATATTGGACTTTGTTATCCAGCAGAATTTCGTTGAGCTTCCCATGTCCGCCGTCTGGAATTTCCGCTCTAATATTACGGTTCGAACCAGTTTCTCGGCCAGAAACTACGATATCGTTAGGGTTAATGACGACATCATCAACTTCCTTTGCCTCAATTTTCTCAACAAATTCAGAAAAAGGAATTTTACTATCGTCGAGCTGCTTCTCTTGAATGGCATCAATAACAACGAAGAGAATAACCGCCGCTATAACCCAAAATAGTATGTTTTTTACTAAATCGCTCAAAATTCGAACCTCAAATTATGACAGCTTCCTGTCTTTACTTTTTGACTCAGTATTATGCCACGCTTGCGTCTATTGATAAGCCCAATGGCTGAATAAAACTGGCTTTTCTGCGCCAGTATCGTAACAAAACGTAACACATTCCATCATTGTTAATGGCTGGAAAGCCTTAAATAAATAGCTTTAACCTTTATAGCCCTGTCCTACAACGTACACTTCACGGGATCGAGCCCTTGATGCGTCTGGCTTGCGGATCATGACTTTATCAAAGCTTTGCCTACATTGGCGAATATATTCGTCAAAACCTTCGCCTTGGAATACTTTGACCACATAGCTCGCGCCTTTCGCTGACACTTCTCTGGCCAATTCCAGAGCTAACTCAGCCAAATACATACCTTTAGGCTGATCAATCGCATCCATTCCACTCATATTGGGGGCCATATCAGATAATACAAGGGTTGCTTTGTGGTCACCAATCATATCAAGTAATTGATTCAGCACTGATTCTTCTCTGAAATCACCTTGAATAAAATCGACATCAGGCAAAGGGTCCATAGGCAGTATGTCTAAGGCAAAAATTTTACCTTTCGAGCCTATTTTATAGGCTGCATATTGCGACCAACCGCCTGGCGCTGCGCCGAGATCGACAATCGTGCACCCAGGCTTCACTAACTGATACTTTTGGTCGAGCTCTTCAAGCTTATACACGGCACGAGAACGATAGCCATCTTTCTGTGACTTTTTTACATAAGGATCGTCAAAATGTTCCTTCATCCAGCGCTGGCTGCTTTTTGTACGAGACATGCCTTAGAAATCACTTGTATTCATTAAAATAGGTCTCTATTGTACCGTTTTTAAGGTAAAATAACTGCAATTCTCACTATTAAGTTCATCAAATGTCTCAATCTAAACAAACTTCACTAAGCAAGACACAAATTAAGTTCTTACGCAGTAAGGCACATAACCTAAAACCCGTCGTCATGATTGGTGATAAAGGGCTAACGGAAAATGTGCTTGAAGAAATTCACTTAGCATTAAACCACCATGAACTGATTAAAATTAAAGTTCGTGCTGAAGAGCGTGACGACAAGAAAGCCATTATTGACGAGATCATTAAGAAGACAAAAGGACAAGAAGTCCAAGTAATTGGGCACATATTAGCCTTGTATCGTCGCTCAGAAGATGTAAAAATCATCTTACCAAAATAATTAGCAAGGAATATCAATGGCTTACAGCGTCCTTTTAGTAGAAGACCATGCTGAGTTAGCGGCAACTACTGGCGAGTTTCTTGAACTCTGCGGTTATATTGTTGATTATGCCAGCGATGGTCCTACTGGGCTCAGCCTTGCTCTCAATAATAGTTACGACGCTTTAATTCTTGATATTATGCTGCCAGGTTTAAACGGCTATGAGATTTGCCGTAAAGTTCGCCAAGAAGCCGAGTCTGATATTCCGGTTCTGATGCTCACCGCAAGGGATCAACTCAGTGACAAATTAGAGGGGTTTGATACAGGAGCCGACGACTACTTGATTAAGCCTTTTGACTTCGAAGAACTGGATGCTCGCTTAAAGTCTATCATCAAGCGTCATAAAGGCGACTTTAGTAGCAAGACACTGAAAATTCATGATCTAGAGCTCGACCCTAAAACCATGAAAGTCACCCGCGCTAACAAAGAATTAAAGCTGTCGCCGACTGGCTTACAGATTTTGAAAATGTTAATGCGACGCTCCCCAGAACTAGTATCACGCGAAGACATCGAGCGCGAACTATGGGGCGACTTAGTCCCCGACAGTGATGTTTTAAGAAGTCACTTGTACAACCTTCGCAAAGTTATCGATAAGCCCTTCGATTGTGCGCTCTTAGAAACAGTCCCTAGCTTAGGCCTGAAAATCGTTCCACCTAAAAACGCTGATTAAACATCTTTCTTGGGGATGGTTAAGGTTGCTTTTGTGCCTTGACCTTGCTCACTTTCTATCACTAGTTTCCAGCCAAGCTGCTCACAGATACGGTAGACGATAGAAAGGCCCAAACCAAACCCTTTCACTTTAATACTTTCACGGTTTTCTCGATAAAAAGGTTCATGCACCCGCTTCAGCGCCGCTGGATGAATACCACAGCCCGTATCTTCAATAATAATATCCCGATCTTTAATTTTAAGTTTTATCGATCCTTGGTCAGTATAATTAAAAGCATTGCTGATCAGGTTGTTGATGCAAATGCAAAAGAGTCTCTCAGGAATAACTTCCTGAATATTATTCTCAAAGACTTTTGATACATCTAGATCTTTATCAGAATTAATCTTTTGTATTTGGAACAGCTGCTCTTCAACCAAGTCATTTAAAGATATGGGAGCGCTGGTTTCTTCTGGAGTTTGATCTCTAGAAAGAAGTAACAATGCTTCCAGCAAGTCCTCCATTTCTTTGATCATCGGATGCATGCGCTTTACGACAGCCTGCTGGCGATTATCAAGATCTTGGCGTTCTAGTAATGCCAGAGAGCCTTTCAATACCGCCAAAGGCGTTCGTAGTTCATGGCTGGCATAGCGGGTAAAGTTCTTCTCTCTATCAACATACTCTTCAACTTTTCTAGCATATTGCTTAAAGGCATTCAGCAGCACATTTACTTCTGCATCGGCATTTTGTTCAATGTCTGAAAAATCGATTTCAAACCCTTCATCCGCATCAACCATTTCCATCTTACGAGAAAGTTTGATCACTGGTGATACAGCACGCTTAGCCATATAGTAACTAATCCATGCTGGCAGATAGATGATTAACAGAACTAACGCTAGCGGAGTAATACCAAAGAAAAGCGCTAGCTTCGCTACCTGCCCTTCTTCAAACACTAAATACAATTTACGGCCATAACGCTCCGATACGTGAACTAAAGGCCGTTTCTCGCGAGTTTCGAGACGCTGATAACCAATAGGAAGTTTTGCGATATCCTCAGGAACTGGCTCAGAGTGCGAGCTTCTTTCCATATAGCCGGTTAAATTAAGCGTTCTGGGTAGATTACTGGTAGGATTCTCTTTATAGTGCTTCCAGTAAAAGTCGGCTTCTCCTTCGAGCGCCTGTTTAATTAATACTTTTTCAACTACTTTTGCCGCGCCATAAACACTGAGCAGAGTAACACCACTAATCAGTACTAGCTGGATTAGCATTGCTCTGACTAACTTGTGATGTATTTTCTTCTGCTTTCGTGCCATCTATTTTTGCGCCGATTTACTAAACCGATAATGAGCAATTAACCATTCATTCCCTTGGTTTAAACCAAAAAGTTCAGCACAAGACATGAAGAATATTCTCCATCGCTGCAACCAAATCTTGGCTTCTTTCTCACCATACACCTTTTCAAAAACCGATAAAATAGATTCTTTGTGTTTATCAGTATTTTCCAGCCAAGCGTTTGATGTTTTCTCATAGTGCTGCCCACTCAGCAGCCAGCGCTTCTCTAAGTTCAATTCGCCTTGAAAATGTAGAAAAGTGTCAGCTGCAGGCATTTGTCCGCCGCTGAAGAAATATTTCCCCATCCAGTTATCTTCCCCTTCCTCTTCAAAGGGGTACATCAAATAACGATGACAAAAGACATGCAAAAATACCTTCCCTTCATCATTAAGCCAGTTGGTTACTCGTTGGAACAGTTGCTGATAATTTCTGACGTGCTCAAACATTTCGATTGAGACGATACGATCAAATGATTTTTCCGTACTGAAGTTATTAATATCAACAGTAATAACGTCGATATTACTTAATCCACGTTCTTTTGCCTTACTATCAATATATTGCTTTTGTGAGCTTGAATTCGATAAAGTCGTGATGTGGCTATTGGGAAATTTCTTAGCCAGATACAATGTCAAAGAGCCCCACCCACAACCAAGCTCAAGAATGTTTTGTCCATCTTTAAACTCGCCTCGCTCCACATAAAGTGCCAGCATCTTCTCTTCAGCAGTTGATAAATCTTTCGTATTGTCATCCCACAAGCAACCGCTATACTTCAGGTGTTCACCGAGAGCTAGTAGATAGAAATCAGCAGGAACCTCATAATGTTGTTCATTAGCCTTATCAGTTTTAACGGCAATATCGCTACGCCTTAACTCTTGTAGAAAACGATCATACTGCTCACTTTGAGCTTCTATATCATTAATGTGTTCTTCTTCAAGTCTCTGTTTACACAGTTTCCTAATACCTGCTCGAATCACCGAATCCGGCAAATTCCCAGACTCCATCATATTAATAATCGTTTTAATCAAGCTTTTCTCTCCTAACTGTGTTTGCCCGTCTTTGGGCCAATAAAAAATTTATTAGTACGCTTCTGGTATTCTCTGTAAGCGTTACCTTTCGATCTTAAATTTTGTTGTTCATTGAACGGTATGCCGGTTAGTTTCGATAAAAAAACTAACATAATCATCGGGTAAATCCACATTAGCCACTGAAGCTCTGTGCCTATGGTCAATAGTGGATAGGCGAACCAGTGAGTCCATTCGAAGAAGTAGTTTGGATGTCGTGAATATTTCCATAAACCGACATTACAAACCTTGCCTTTGTTAGCTTTATTTTTTTTAAATAGCCTCAATTGGCGATCTGAGAGCCACACCCCAAGGTATGAGATTCCAACGACGAATAAGCCAAGAAGATCCCATAAACCAAACTCGCTAGAATGGTTTGCTAGCACCCATGCCGGAAAACTAAACAAGCTAATGATCATTCCTTGGCCGATAAAGAATAGAAAGAATTTAGCTTGAGTGTTATTTTCCCAATAGGACCTTAAGTAAGCATAACGACCATCTTCTTTCGATAGGTCATACCGTTCTACAAGATGCCAGAAAAGTCTTAAGTACCACGCGACAGGAATAAGTAAGATTATTGCGCGATGAAATATATCACCATTTGCTAAGGTAAATATCACTAAACCGTTAACAACGATCATTCCTGACCATACGATGTCAGCAATATCTGCATGTTGATTCTTTTTTTGCCAAAGCCAAGCTAAAACCTGCGTCAGCAAGTTTACAGCTAGCATTGTAAGAAGGAACTCACTCCCAGACATTAGCAAACCAAGACTGGCCAGATTGGCCGTAACGTTGAACTAATAAGGTCAGTAGAAAGGCAATCACAAACCAGCCGACAGCCATAGCGCTTAAAGTTAGCCATGGGTTGTGAATAATAACTGCTCCAACACGCTCAGCTGCGAGGTAAGATACTGGACCACCTACAGCTGCCAATGCTCCAGCTAAGTAGGGGCTTTTTTGTACCCAGGCGAGAGAATGGTTAAATGCCGCTCCAAAGGCGAGCCACAAAGCAACGATCCACCATGGTGCCAATTGGTTAATAGGCCAGTGGTTATCATAAATTATCAGGCCACTGGCAGACCATGCTGTTGCCAACACAAAGCCACACATCCCGCTGGTAAGAATTACAATTACATCACTTTCATTTCGACGAGTCGGCCAAAGTTGCCATAACAGCATGAGACCTAACAATAAGCACCCAAGCCAAATAAAGTTTTCTTCAGCGCCAAAAACAAAACCAATCCAAACTAACTGAAATAGCACAAAGTTAACGATGTTATTAGCATTTAAAGTTGTGCTAGCCATTGCTCTCTCTTGTTAGTGGGTTTGGCAAAAAGCAAGTGGGTGTCACTGATAGACTTCTCTATAAATCCACCCTCACAATAACTAAAATAGAATTTCCACATGCGTATAAATTCTTCGCTATATCCCTGCTCTTTCACCTCTTCAATATTGTCCTCAAAACTTTTAGCCCAGTGATTAAGAGTTTTAGCATAGCTTTCACCAAAATCTTCTAGGTTAATAAGTCTAAGATCTGAATTCTTGGCCCCGCTGGATACCACTGCCGAGACACAAGGAATGAAACTACCAGGGAATATATAACGCTTGATGAAGTCTACCGATTTCAAGGCTTGTTTGTAGCGGCGATCTTCAATAGTGATGGCTTGTATCAGTGCCAGGCCTTCTGGGTTGAGCAAGTCGCTACACTTTTTAATATAGGTATCAAGATAATGGTGGCCAACCGCCTCAATCATTTCTATTGAGACTAACTTATCAAATGTACCTTTCAGATCTCGGTAATCCTGTTTTAAAAGAGTGATACGTTCTTCTAAACCTTCTTCAGCAATTCTTTGTTTTGCATACTGATATTGCTGTTCGGATATTGTGGTAGTGGTGACGTGGCAACCATAATTCTTGGCTGCATATATCGCCATTCCACCCCAACCAGTGCCTATCTCAATGACTTTGTCTGTTGGTTTCAAGTCCAACTTATCGCAGATAGTTTTTAATTTTCGTTCCGAGGCAACTTCTAATGATTCATTTTCGGCAAAAATTGCCGATGAGTACATCATATGCTTATCTAAAAACAACTTAAAAAATTCATTACCCAAATCATAATGGGCAGAGATATTATCTTTGCTACCAGAAACACTATTCTTGTTAAAGTAATGCCATACTTTTAGAGCACTATTTCTCAGCCATGCAAGACCGCCTTCCATTTCATCCAATAACTCAATATTGCGAACCAATATCTGAACCAGTCCAGTTAGATTATCAACATCCCACTTGTTATCGATATATGACTGTGCAGCTCCATTACTTCCTTCAAGAGCGACTTGTCTGTAAAAGTCGAGGTCTCTTATCGTTAACGTCACAGCAACATCTGTTTGCTGCTCACCACAAACATAGGTTTCAACAGGATCGGTCACGGTAATAGAGCCGTTTTGAATCCGTCCTAAGGTACTTTTAACTTGGTTGCGGATAATTTTAAGCATGCCACTATTGGCAGTCGCCTGCTTCAACTCATTACTGTTTTGTCGTTTTGCAACACGTGTGCCCTGCGTCATTGATACTCCTAGGATTGACTATGTTTGGGATGGTCAAATACTTTTAATCGTTTGAGCCATAATTTCAGAGCTTGCCAATAGATCAAAAAGCTCATCTTATGCGGCTGTAAAGCATGAGTGAAAACATACTTTCTCATGCTACTTGTTGTTAATGGTAATAGCTGCCCTGTGAAGGTTGCGTCAAAATATTTTTTCCCTTCAGTCGTTAACACAGCCATGTGAACCCTAAGCTCATCGTTAACGACTTTAAAGGTCCAGCGATAGAGCATATCCATCTGTATAAACGGTGACACATGGAACTCTTTCTTAAAACTGAACTGATAGACGTTGCCGCGCCTTGTGCTTTCTTCCTCAGCACAATCAAAAACGTAGCTATGGCGCTCACTCCAAGGGGTGTTGGTTATTTCACTGACGATAAATGCTAGCTTCTGATCTAAGTCGTAACAATAGTAAAAACATACAGAATTGAAGTTATACCCATAATTTCTAAGGTGGGACATCATGTAGACTTTGCCAGAAAATTCTTTCCCAGTAATCGATTTAATACTTGAAATAATTTTCTGCTTATTTTCTTTTGGGTATTTATTATTACTAAGTGAAGGCTTAATACCCTGATGAAAGTCCTTAGCTCTATAACTCACAAAATTTGCTTTTTCGATTGACCATAATCGGCTACGACTGAATTGCTCTTCCACCTTATCCAAATCAAGCAGGGTCCACGCCATATCATATTCAAATTCATGGGCCTTTGGCGCATACCGTCGATGTCGTACCCAGCCTTTGACTATACTATTATTCAGCATAACCATTATCACGAAGTAACTGCTGAGCAGCCTCTAAGCCACTACGCGCTCCATCTTCATGAAAACCCCATCCCCAGTAAGCTCCACAATAATAACTGGACATTTCTCCTTGCAATTCCGGCCTTCTATTTTGCGCATCGATTGTTTTCTGCGTGTAAACAGGATGCTCATACTCTAAGTACTTCCATACCTTCTTCGTATCAACCTGCTCACTCATATTTAAACTGACAATCACTGGTCGCTCCGTCGGCAAAGACTGTAATAAGTTCATGTAATAACTCACCGTACATTGTACTTTGCTGATTTCATTTCTTATCACATTCCAACTTGCCCAAGCTTTTTTCTTTTTAGGCAATAAGGCTACATCCCAGTGGAGACATATTTCGTTTCGTTGATACTTAATGGCTCCCAATACTTCTCTCTCAGAGCTGGTGGGTTCATCCAACAATTTCAGCGCTTGGTCGCTATGACAAGCGAATATCACGTGATCAAACTGATGCTCTTCTCCACCTGATAAATGTAATGTCACCCCATGCTCGGTTCTTTCTACTTTCGCTATTGAGGCATTCAAACTTACATCAAAATTCGCCTTTTCTGTTATGGCTTTAAGGTATTGGCGAGAGCCACCACTCACCGTTTTCCATACAGGGCGGTCACTTATCTGCATCATGTTATGGTTTTGCATGAAGGCGACTAAATACCGAGCAGGGAAATCCATAATTAAATCGGCTTTTCCAGACCACAATGCCGAGGCCATTGGAATGATATGCTCATTCGTGAAGTAGTCACTATAACCATTAACCCTTAAATACTCACCCAAAGAGATGTTGTTACTTACCTCTTCAAGCAACGCCGGTGCTTCTTTATAGAAGCGCGTTATATCTCGAATCATTCGGAGAAATTTAGGATTGAAGATATTCCGTCGTTGGCAAAATAGTTTGTTAATGTTGGTAGCATTATACTCAAGTCCGCTAAAACGATTTGATACAGCAAAACTCATATCACTGTCTTTATAGGCAACATTATATTTATTCAACAACTCCAAAAATCGTGGGTAGTTGTCTGGGTTGAACACAATGAACCCTGTATCCACATCGATTGATTCACCATCGACATCAATCGTGTGAGTATCAGCATGACCGCCAACCTTACTGTTCTTTTCGTAAACAGTCACCTCACATTTGTCTGATAAATATTCTGCTGCTGAAATTCCTGAAATACCCGAACCGATGATTGCTACCTTCAAACTCTTTTCTCCTGCACTTTAGCCATCTCGGGCTTTCGTAAGTCCCAAATCAAACCCAACTTTTCCATAATAAATAATAGGTAATAACTTATGTCCAGCTCCCACCACCTTAAACCCTGTTTAACGGACGATGGAAATTGATGGTGATTATTGTGCCACCCTTCTCCCAGAGTTAGTAAAGCCAGTAAGGGATTGTTTCGACTATCATCATTGGTTTCGAAGCTCCGAAATCCCCAACGGTGAGCTAGCGAGTTAATTAAAAATGTCACGTGCGACAGCACAACTGTTGACACAAAATATCCCCAAATCAAAATTTGCCACTTAGTCGCACCTAGAGCAGGATGAGCATGTTCGATATAGGCTCCTACCATGAGTATTAAGAATGCATAAATAATTGGCGGCACAATGTCGTACCGATCTAGCCACTTCAGCTCTTTGTACTTTGCTAAGTCTTTGACGCGGTCTTCGTTGGTGGCAAAATTCTTTTTGTTAAGAAACCACAGGGTATGACTTCTTAGAAAGCCATCACGTGGCGAGTGAGAGTCGTTTTCTGTATCGGCGTGTTTATGATGATGACGGTGATGTGCAGCCCACCATAGCGGCCCCCGCTGCGTTGCAGTTGCTCCCAAGAAACCAAAAATCGCCTGCATGATACGGCTCGTTTTAAAGCTTTTGTGGGAAAAGTATCGGTGGTAAAAGGCTGTAATGGCAAACATTCGAATAAAGTAGCTTGCTGCGAATACAATGATAGCTACCCAGCTCACACCGACAACCAGCACCAATAAACAGGTCAAATGCAGTAATATGTATGGAATGACTCTGGGCCAGTCGACTTCGTCGCCCGAATCAGCTCCCACTATTTTGTTATCAAACCACTGTTTCAACGTAATAATTCCTCGGATGGTGTAAGCGATATGTTAAGCTCAAAATTGTGAAAATCCTGTGAACTGACTTTTCACAAATATTTGACGTGCGAGCTATTATTCTCTTATAACATCATAAAGTAGGTACTAGCACAATGAAGCTACTCAAACTTATAGTTGCACTAACTCTTAGCCTGGCAATCATCTGCTGCTCTTCAGGAGGAGACCGCATGTATAACGATCGTGTTGAGGAATTTTTATCGGTTTTAGAAACCATTCCTTCGACCAGTAATCATTCAGATCCCGCATCTCACTTCTCAACAGTCTTTAAAGATTTCCATCTTGATGCAAAAGAAGCGAAGATTCGTGACGTTTATGCTGAAAAATTCTACTTTAACGACACTTTCAAGACTTTTCGCACCATTGATGAACTGATTCCCTACATGGAAGAGACTGCTGAAAATGTCAAAACGACCACTGTCGAAATTCTTGACGTCAGCAAAAGCGACTCTGATTATTACCTTCGCTGGAAAATGATTATGGAATTTACAGCCAAAGGGAGAGATATCCGCTCTGTATCAGTAGGCATGACACAACTGCGCTTCAATGAGCAGGGAAAAGTCATTTTGCACCAAGACTACTGGGATGGCGCTGAAGGGTTCTATCAGCACCTTCCTTATATTGGTTACTTTGTCAGAAAAGTTCGAGATAGCCTATAATGCGTATTGCCATATTTATCCTTCTAACAGCGATAGCCAACATAGCTATCGCTGACTTACCTAAGAATATTTCTCACAGCCAAGGCGATTTTAAACTTTGCGCTAAAGAAAGAGTATCTAAGTTGTGGTTTGATATCGTCGATGTTGGTATCTATTACCAAGACTGTGACTCAGCCCAGCATGTTTTCGATGACCAAACCAAGCTATTGCGCTTTGCATATCTGAGAGAAGTTGAAGGACATCAGTTCACAGAGGGCGCCGTAGAATACTTACAAGAAAACCTTACCTCAGATGACTTGAACGCGTGTAGTAAGCCATTCGAAGCCATCAATAGCGTTTATAAAAATGTCTCATCAGGCGATTATTATGATCTATACCTTTTTGAGAATGAAGGTTTAAAGCTTTACCTTAACGACCAGCACTTACATGATATGGACAACACAGATTGTCATTCTAAGTATTTATATGTGTGGTTCGGTGAAGAAACCATGGATAGTCAATTTAATGATTTAGCCAACAAGCTAAGGCCTTAACTTAGCAACTCTAACGCTCTTTTCCTTGCTGCTTTATAATCAATGACAGGTTCAGGATAGCCGACGTTTTCTCTTTGCTTTACACTCGGCTCATGAATGGATTTATCATCCAACTCTTTAAGCTCTGGCACCAGTTTCCGAATAAAGTCACCTTTCGGATCAAAACGTTTAGACTGAGATAAGGGACTCATTATTCTAAAATAAGGCGCACCATCAGCCCCAGTTGAAGAGCACCACTGCCATCCCCCATTGTTCGATGCAAAATCTCCATCGATTAACTTTTCCATAAAGTATTTTTCGCCTAAACGCCAATCAACAAGACATAGCTTATTCAAAAACATGGCCGCATTCATTCGTAAACGGTTATGCATCCAACCTGTTTGATTTAACTGTCGCATTGCTGCATCAATAATAGGGAAACCAGTACGTCCCTCTTTCCATGCTTCAAAGGCTTCGCTGTTATCAACCCATACTTCTTTCGCGCTGAGATTGAAGGCTTTATGCTTAGTAATCTGCGGATTATCAATCAGTATTTGTCGATAAAACTCTCGCCAAACTAACTCGGAGAACCAGGTATTTCCATAAAGTTTTTGCTCATCTCCTTCATAGTGTTCTAACAGCGCATGTATGCATTGTTTGGCCGATATCGCCCCGATGGTTAAATAAGGCGAAATACAACTTGTTCCAGATACGGACGGTATATCACGTTTACTTTTGTACTGATCGACTTTACCCAGAAATCTATCAACTCTTTCTAACGCAGCCTTTTCACCAGGCGGCCACAGATCTTCTCGGTATTCCTCTGAGAAATCATCTGTTGTCTGCTCTTTGATATCAAGACTTTGCTTTTCAGGTTCTTTTAAAGGCTCTATAGGCGCTGTTTTATGCACCTCTATCCACGCCTTCTTATAAGGTGTAAACACTCGATACGGATCGCCCTGTTTATTTTTCACTTGATTGGGCTCTAACGCCATATCACCATTAAACCGATTCACTTCTAAGCCATCAGCTTCTAAGTCCTTTACCAGCTCGCTATCACGTTCCAGCTCATTAACTGGGTACTCATTATTAAAGAACACCGCATCGACGTCATGATCTTTAATTACTTCTTTTATCAGTTTTGTCTGATCTGTAAAGTAATCACAGGTCATGATGTGTAAGGGTATATTGAGCTTGTTCAGCGTCTCTCTCAACAGAAGCAATGAATCATAAATTAAGCCAACTTTGGCTTTCGCTTCATGGTGTTGCTCTCGCTGTTTCTTCGCCTCAATATATATAGCGATCACTTCACCAGATTTTGCGGCATGATGAAGTGCAGGATTATCATTAACTCGAATATCTTGACGAAACCAAACCAACTTCTTGCCCATTACAGATAATTCCTTAAGCCGAGTTCAACAGGATGAGGGTTCAGGTACGCTTGCTGAGCAATGTACTCATTGCCATATTGATTAATGTAATGGTTAATTAGAGTAATAGGGGCAATCAAAGTCACCATACCCTTACGGTATTGCTCAATAACATTAATTAGCTCTTGCTTGGCAGCGGGTGCTAAATCTTCTTTTAAATACCCTAAAACATGATAAAGCACATTACTATGAGATTTAGCATCAGCAATTTTCTTTAAAGACTCCATCAATGCCTGCTCATAGCTACCGATTAATTCTTCTAGCGGTAACCCATCATTGTTAGCCACCAACCGTCCTAGTTTCTTATAATCTGCATAGTTGTGCGCCATAACCAAATACTTGTAACGGCTGTGGAATTTGACGAGAGCATCAACCGAAGGGGACACTTTTACCTGATCTTTAAAATCTTGGTAAGCAAACACCCTGGTAATAAAGTTCTCTCTTAACTTTGGATCTTGTAATCGACCTTCCTCTTCTACCGGTAGCTCAGGCCGCTCATTCATGATCTCATTAATATAAACTCCACGGTCTGAGCGACCAGCAGGGTTACCATTTTGGTGATATACCTTAACCCGCTCCATACCACAGCTTGGCGAATTTCGAATCACGATATAGCCACTTACATCATTGAGCTCTGGCAATTTTCCTTTTGCAAAAGCCTTAAGTTCATCAGTCACATCATAGGAATGATCATCGACTTGAACGACTCGGATCGCCTTATCTTCATTTTCGATTAACCGAATAGGCGGTCTCGGAGCAGGCATTCCAATTCCCATTTCAGGACATATCGGTTGATACTCAAACCAGTCGTTTAATGTATTGAGACAGTATTTCGATTGCTTATGCCCACCATCGAAACGAACTTTGTTGCCTAATAGGCAAGAACTAATAGCTATAGGTATTTTTTTCATGCCCAAATTATTACCTCCTTATCGTGAAAACCATGTGAAATTATTCTTCCTCACTAACAGAGCTCATCTCAACAGTAACGATAATCTTTCTTCCATCAAAATTGGTTACCATCAGCCAAGTTTTATCACTTGAAAAATCTTCAGTTAGAATAGGTCCAGATATCAATTCTTCTTTCTTAAACAGCTTAAATTCGATGTTAAAGCTTTCCTCACCCTTTGCTAATAACTTTAACTCAAAGTTTAACTCCTTCTTATTATCCCCTGACATGTTCATATAACTCGCAACCTTCTCACGAGTAACCATCTTCGGATTGCTAAATGGTTCCAGCGTCTGATAAGTCTGAAGCCCATTACTTACATCAGTAATATCAAAAAGCTTTATATCAAACAAATAGTGTTTGTCTTCGGCTGAAACAGTCAGAGTCACGAGTGATAGCACCACCATTAGTGTAAATTTTGCTATTTTCATCATTAGCCTCGGTTATATAAATTCATGTTCATCATTAGAGCTTTTAGACATGAAATCAATTTAAATTACTGATATTCTTAATATTCCTGAAGGAATAGCTTAAGCCCTTTGCCATAATATTGAGATTCTCATATAACTCTAACATTATGATCAAGAATAAAGTATTAAGACAGCTACGTTCAGATATGGGCTGGACTCAGGGTCAAGCCGCTAGAGAAATTGGTATTCAGCAATCCTACTTATCTAAACTTGAGAATGATCGAGCACTGCCTTCCCATGAAATACTTAAAAAAATAAGCTTCACTTATAACTGCCAAATATCAGATATCGCCTTTATCGATAAAAGCAAAGCTAACAACAAACAATCGTTAGGCAGATTTTTTTATGCTGGTTTGGTTCTAGCGTTGGCAGGCTTTTTGTCCCTTGCTTTAGCTTATTTAGGTATTATTCACAATAATACCGCATATACTTACCAACTTGCTCACAGCCAGACCAGCACAGCCCAATACGGAGTAACGGTACCAAACTTTATTGTTACCGATGAGTTTATGGGAGAAAAATACCTAGAGTCATCTAAAGGAACTGAAGCAGCTTATGTCCTGCTTGGAGAGCGCTCTATTTCTCCCTTAGCCAATAGAATTCTTTACTTTCTTGGTGTGTTTCTAGTTTTGATGGGGCTAGCCTTACAGACTGTAAGGCTAGTTAACTACAGGAATAAGTCCTAGATATAAAGCACTTCGGCCACTTCATACTCCACTTTTCCGCCAGGAGTTTGAATATCCGCAATATCGCCTTCTTCTTTTCCGATTAAACCACGAGCAATTGGTGAGTTAATCGAGAGTTTGTTTTGCTTAATATCAGCTTCATCATCGCCAACAATCTGGTAACGAACTTCAGTGTCTTTACCGTCTTCAAGGTTAATTAAAACCACGGTCGAGCCGAAGATTATCTTTCCAGTATTAGTGATTTTGCTGATATCAACGATCTGCGAGTTAGAAAGCTTTGCTTCAATTTCTTGAATCCTGCCTTCAATAAAACCCTGCTGTTCGCGTGCGGCATGATACTCAGCGTTTTCTTTCAAGTCACCATGTTCACGCGCTTCAGCAATTGCAGCGACCACTTTTGGACGCTGCACTTTTTTCAGATCATTCAACTCTTCCTGCAGCTGTTCTGCTCCTGCTGCAGTCATAGGAACTCTATTCATACTGCTTTTACCTGTTTATGTAATTCCTGAACAGAATTAATCGTACTGCGAGTATGCTCCTTCATAGCGGCGCAAGAAGCCACTGCACCAGCTAATGTTGTGGTGTAAGGAACCTTATGTTGTAAAGCACTACGACGTATTAAGAAAGAGTCGGCAATCGCCTGCTTACCTTCCGTCGTATTAATAATATAGTCTACCTCACCATTCTTGATGTAGTCCACAATGTGAGGGCGACCTTCAAACATTTTATTAATACGCTGACAAGGAATTCCAGCTTCACGGATAGCACGCGCAGTTCCGCTAGTCGCCATCAATTCGAAGCCTTGATCAACCAACTTCTTAGCAACATCGACTAAACCAGCACGATCTGCTTCACGAACACTAATAATCGCACGTCCAGCTAGTGGAACTGTTTGACCGCTAGCACCACCCAGTTTCGCTTTGTAGAAAGCGTCACCGAAGGTTTTACCAACGCCCATTGCTTCACCCGTCGACTTCATCTCAGGCCCAAGGATTGGATCAGACCCCGGGAACTTGTTGAACGGGAATACTGGCTCTTTGACCGAGTAGTAAGTCGGGATTACTTCTTGCGTATAGCCAATTTCTTCTAACGTCTTGCCCGCCATAACCGATGCCGCAACTTTTGCAAGCGGCGTACCAGTAGCCTTAGAGACGAATGGAACCGTACGCGAAGCACGTGGGTTCACCTCAAGAATAAAGATTTTATCACCTTGAATCGCGAACTGAGTATTCATTAAGCCACGAACTTGAAGCTCTTTAGCCATCTTCAACATCTGATGACGCATTTCGTCTTGCACTTCTTTGCTAAGACTAAACGGAGGTATCGAACAGGCTGAGTCACCAGAGTGAACACCGGCTTGCTCAATATGCTCCATGACACCGCCAATCAAGATTTGCTCGCCATCAAAGATAGCATCAACATCCACCTCAATGGCATCATCAAGGAATCGGTCCAGTAATACAGGTGATTCATTCGACACGCTTACCGCGTCGTTCATATAACGTCGTAACTCATCTTCGTTATATACAATTTCCATCGCGCGACCACCCAGTACGTAAGAAGGACGCACCACAAGCGGATAACCAATTTCTTCAGCCAGACGTACGCCTTCTTCTAGGTTACGCGCAGTGCGGTTAGGCGGCTGCAACAAACCAAGACGGTCAATCGCACGCTGGAAACGCTCACGGTCTTCAGCACGGTCAATTGCGTCAGGAGAAGTACCAATAATTGGTACGCCCGCTGCTTCTAACTCACGAGCCAACTTAAGCGGCGTCTGACCACCGTAATGAACAATCACGCCTTTTGGTTTTTCGACATCCACCACAGCCAGAACATCTTCCAACGTCAGTGGCTCAAAATACAAGCGGTCTGAAGTATCGAAGTCAGTAGAAACTGTTTCTGGGTTACAGTTGATCATGATAGTTTCATAACCATCATCACGCATTGCAAAAGCAGCATGCACACAACAGTAATCGAACTCGATACCTTGACCAATTCGGTTAGGTCCACCACCAAGAATCATGATCTTTTCGCGATCCGATGGGTCCGCTTCACATTCTTCTTCGTACGTCGAATACATATAGGCGGTGCTAGTCGCAAATTCAGCGGCACACGTATCAACACGCTTGTACACTGGCATAACACCTAGCTGCTTACGCAACTTACGAATCTCTTTTTCACGACAAGCAAAAATCTCTGCCAAACGCTCATCAGAGAAACCTTTACGCTTCACCTGGCGTAACAAATGCTGATCCAAGTCTGACAACGACTTGCCATTCAACATTTCTTCAATCTTAATAATTTCTTCGATTTGGACTAAGAACCAACGATCAATACCGGTTAAGTCAAAGACATCATCAATCGACCACCCTTTACGGAATGCATCACCGAGATACCAAATACGATCAGTACCAGGTACTCGTAAGTTTTGACGTAAGGTATCAACCCACTCTTCGTTATCTTCTTCAAGCTTTGGTTCAAAACCCGATGAACCAACTTCCAATCCGCGCAATGCTTTCTGCACCGACTCTTGGAAAGTACGGCCAATCGCCATCACCTCACCCACAGATTTCATCTGTGTAGTTAGCGTAGCGTCAGTATTCGGGAATTTCTCGAAGTTAAAACGTGGAATCTTAGTAACTACATAATCAATGCTTGGCTCGAACGACGCCGGAGTTTTACCGCCAGTGATTTCGTTCTGCAGCTCGTCCAGTGTATAACCGACAGCTAGTTTCGCAGCAACTTTTGCAATAGGGAAACCTGTCGCTTTCGATGCTAGCGCTGATGAACGTGATACACGCGGGTTCATCTCAATGATCGTCATACGGCCATTGTCAGGATTAATCGCGAACTGTACGTTCGAACCACCCGTCTCAACACCAATTTCGCGCAATACTGCAAGCGACGCATCACGCATGCGCTGGTATTCTTTATCGGTCAAAGTTTGTGCTGGAGCGACCGTAATCGAGTCACCCGTATGTACACCCATCGGGTCGAAGTTTTCGATTGAGCAGATGATGATGCAGTTATCGTTCTTATCGCGAACAACCTCCATTTCATACTCTTTCCAGCCAATCAATGATTCATCAATCAATAACTCATTGGTCGGCGACAAGTCTAAACCGCGATAACACAGTTCTTCGAACTCTTCTTTGTTGTAGGCGATACCACCACCCGTACCACCCATGGTGAACGACGGACGGATAATACATGGGAAGCCTACTTCTTTTTGTACTTTCCAGGCATCTTCTAAGCTACGCGCAATATCTTGGCGTGGTTGGTCTAGACCAATTTTAGCCATCGATTTAGCGAATAGCTCACGATCTTCCGCTTTATCAATCGCTTCACGGTTTGCACCAATCATCTCAACGCCATGAATTTCCAACACACCACGAGACGCCAAATCGAGCGCACAGTTCAGTGCTGTCTGGCCACCCATAGTAGGAAGAATCGCGTCAGGCTTTTCTTTCTCGATAATTTTAGAAACAACTTCCCACTCGATTGGCTCGATATAAGTCGCATCAGCCATATTGGGGTCAGTCATAATCGTTGCTGGGTTCGAGTTGACCAAAATAACTCGGTAACCCTCTTCTCGTAGCGCTTTACACGCTTGTGCACCTGAGTAATCGAACTCACACGCCTGACCGATGATAATTGGGCCAGCGCCTAAAATTAAGATGCTTTTTATATCAGTACGTTTTGGCATATTCTTTTTTCTCTCCTAGGCTTTTGCTTGTTCCATTAACTCAATGAAATGATCGAACAATGGCGATGCATCGTTTGGACCTGGGCTTGCTTCAGGGTGGCCCTGGAAGCTAAACGCAGGCTTATCGGTACGATGAATACCTTGTAGAGAATCGTCAAACAAAGAACGATGTGTTGCCGTCAGATTATCTGGCAATGTTGCTTCGTCTACCGCAAAACCATGGTTTTGACTGGTAATCATAACGCGGTCGCTTTCTAATGTTTTCACAGGATGGTTTGCACCATGATGACCGAATTTCATTTTGATACTTTTCGCGCCACTCGCTAGGGCTAACAGCTGGTGCCCCAGACAAATACCAAAAACTGGAATATCGGTTTCTAGAATATCTTGAATCGCCTTAATCGCGTAATCACATGGCTCTGGGTCGCCAGGGCCGTTGGATAAGAAAATGCCATCCGGATTCATCGCTAAGACGTCTTTCGCTGGAGTCTGCGCAGGCACAACCGTTAAGTCACAGCCGCGGTCCGCTAACATGCGTAGGATGTTTTTCTTCACACCATAGTCGTAAGCCACAACTTTAAACTTAGACTCTTGAAGCTCGCCATAACCATCAACGAGATCCCAGCTGGTTTGATTCCAAGCGTACTGTTCTTGCGTGCAGACTTCTTTCGCTAGGTCCATGCCTTTCAGACCAGGAAAATCTTTAGCAAGCTCAAGCGCTTTCGCTTCATCAATGTCACCTGCAATAATGCAGCCACTCTGAGCACCTTTATCTCTCAAAATTCGAGTTAGGCGGCGTGTATCGATATCTGCAATCGCGACTTTCTTTGTGCGTTTTAAATAATCACTTAATGACTCTTCGCTGCGCCAGTTGCTGTGTAGCAATGGTAAATCACGAATAATCAAACCTTCGGCCCATACTTGGTCAGACTCAACATCTTCGCTGTTGATTCCAGTGTTACCAATGTGTGGGTACGTTAGCGTGACTATCTGCTTGGCGTAAGATGGGTCGGTTAATATCTCTTGGTAGCCAGTCATGGCTGTGTTAAAAACCACCTCTCCGATAGCTTGTCCATCAAAACCAATTGATGAACCATGGAACACGCTACCGTCTTCGAGAACTAAAATGGCGGGCTGCAGACTTGAAAGTAGCTGCTGAGACTCTTGTGTTGGCAAAGAAACCTCCGTTTTTTAGGCGCAAAAAAATCGGATTCATTAATAATGACTCCGCACATTTTTCACAAAAAGACAAAAATTTGGCAAATTCCCTATATTGTAAGGGAACACTCATTTTATGTCCATGAGTCTTCAACAACAATTACACGATCTGGGCTTAAAAAGCCTCTAAATGATGAGATGTTAAATTTTAATTTAGAGTAGAAAAGAAAAAGGGCGGTAATCCCGCCCATTTTCGAGTGGCCTCATGCCTTTTTGGGGTGCTCCCTGCTACTTCCTTGTCTCACCAAGTCCCTCGGCTAGTCTTCCTTATGTGCGTCCTTTGCACATTTATAACTTTACTCCATTACGAGAATAGAACAATAGGGGAAATCACCAATACGGAAATGAATTCACTAACTATTTCCTTATATAACATATAGTTAACTATATTCACCTGCTTAAAACTAACGATCTCGGCGCTAAGATCTCGATTTTAATTACTTAGTTTTGAGATATTTCGCACAAGCTTTATAGCTAATGTCTTAGCTCTAATGCAAAGATGCTTTACCGTGTACGCTCGTATTTAGAGCCCCAGCACATCTTGCATGTTGTATAAACCCGCGGGCTTCCCTCCTAACCACCTAGCTGCAACCACAGCACCACTGGCAAAGCATTGTCGAGATTGGGCTTCGTGCCTCAAGGTCACCATCTCACCATTTAATGCGAAAACCACATCGTGAGTTCCTACAATATCGCCAGCTCGCATCACCGAGAAACCAATCGCTCCTTCTTGTCGCGGTGAGTCTCCATGACGAGCCCACTCAGCAATATTATTCAGGTTTTGTCCTTTCACCTCAGCAACCGCTTCGCCTAGTGCTAAAGCAGTCCCGGATGGCGCGTCTTTTTTATGTTTGTGGTGTGCTTCAAATACTTCGATATCGGCTTTGTCACCAAGTAATTCAGCGGCCTGTTTAACCAAGCCAATTAAACTATTCACGCCCACCGAGTAATTTGCCGCAAACACGATAGGGATCGACTGTGCCGCTTGCTCTATATACTTCAACTGTTCTTCTGAGTAACCAGTAGTACCGATCACCACTGGCGTACTAGCTTCGACTGCTCGCTCTAAGCTGTCGATCGAATAATCTGGCAAACTGAAATCAATCAATACGGTCTCAGAATTTAATTGGCTAGAGAGGTCATCGGTAATAACAACTCCTTGTGGCTCTGAGCCGATTAAATAAGCGACATCATTCGCCACCATCGGATGGCCTGATCTTGCAATAGCTCCCGCTAAAATAACGTCTTTGTCCGCAACCGCCGCTTGCAGTAACTCTTTACCCATTCGCCCGGTAGCGGCATTAATAACGATGTTTGTGTTATTCATAGTTAATTGTCTTTAGTACTTATAATGCACCCTGCTCTTGCAGTAGCGTGTAAATTCGTTGTGCCAGTTCTTGATATCCAGCATTATTAAGATGAATCGAGTCGGATTTCAACGATCGCGTTTTCAATAACTCCGACATGGTTTCACCGTCGTATACCACTTGATATTCTTCCGCCAGCTGATCATAAAAGTCTGCGGAATCTGAGAATAGATTTTTCTCAGGAATTCCTAGCAACACCACCTGCGCACCACTCAAACGAATCATTTGAATCATCTGCGCCAAATTTGACTTAGCCTGAGCATGATTCAGGTTGCGTAAGATGTCGTTCCCACCTTCCATCAAAATCACTAAAGCTGGATTATGCGTCTCTAAAATAAGTGGTAATCTCTGCAAACCTTCTGCCGTCACTTCTCCTGAAACCCCAGCATTGATAACCTCTCTTGAAGTCAGGCTTGCTAGCACATCAGGATAAGATTTTCCCTTCGACGCGCCTACACCATCAGTCAGACTATCACCAAACGCGACGATCACCGCATCGCTGGCTAGTGGCTTCAGCGTCTCTTCACCGCCACATGCGACTAGAAGCAACGCACATAAACCATAAAGACCGATTCTGACTTGTGCAAATAATCTTTTCATCTATTAATATTCCGAGCTTTTCTCTCAGCGTACGAGCATAAATCTTTTTCTCACTAAACACAAAAAAGCCCGCACGAGGCGGGCTTCTTATCGCTATTTAGTTTTAGCTGGTCATGGCGTCCCAGAACTTCTTAACACCGTCAAACCAGTTTTTCTGCTTAGGACTGTTTTTACCATCTGAGTCATTCACAGTTTGTTGAAACTCTTCCAACAGTTCTTTCTGCTTTTTATTAAGCTTAACTGGGGTTTCGAGAATAACACGGCATAACAAATCACCAACCATGCTACTACGAACGCCTTTAACACCTTTACCTTTTAAGCGGAATAAGCGTCCAGTCTGAGTTTCAGCCGGAATAGTTAATGCCACCTTACCTTCTAAAGTAGGCACATCTAACTTGCCGCCTAGTGCTGCAGTCACAAAGCTTAATGGTACTTCACAGTAAAGATTCACGCCGTCACGCTTAAAGATCGGATGCTCTTTGACATACACCTGAACGTACAAGTCGCCAGCAATAGCGCCAGGACCGCCCGCTTCGCCTTCACCCGTTAAGCGCACACGCATACCATCGTCGATGCCTGCTGGAATCGTAACTTTCAATTCTTTGGTCTTGTGCACTCGGCCTTGACCATGACAATCCCCACAAGGGTCTTTAATCATTTGGCCTGTGCCCTGACAATCTGGGCAGGTTTGTTGAACTGAGAAGAACCCTTGGCTCATACGAACCGCACCTTGACCGGCACAAGTTGTACAGGTTGTAGTACCAGAACCAGGCTTGGCACCATCGCCATCACAGGTGTCACAGTTAACGTAAGTCGGAACTTTAATTTCCTTCTCAATGCCTTTAACTGCTTCTTCTAAGCTTATTTCTAAGTTGTACTGTAGATCGTTGCCACGAGCTTGGCGTCTACCGCCTCCGCCGCCACGACGACCACCGCCACCAAATATGTCACCGAAGATATCGCCGAAGATATCATTGAAATCTTCACCACCGCCAAAGCCACCGGTTCCGCCGCCCATGCTTTGGTCAACGCCTGCATGACCATACTGATCGTACATTTGACGCTTTTGTGGATCGCTCAAGACTTCATAAGCTTCTTTCGCTTCTTTAAAGCGCTGCTCAGCTTCTTTATCATCTGGATTACGATCAGGGTGATTCTTCATCGCCAAACGACGATAAGCTTTCTTTAACTCAGCTTTCTCTGCGCCCTTCGACACACCCAATACTTCGTAATAATCGCGTTTCGACATAATTAGCTACTTTTTCTTAAACCTTTTTTAACCGCAAACGCAGGAATCAAATCCTGCGTTTACCTTAACTTCTGTCCCTTGTAAAAAACTAAAGGGATATTCTCTTAAAACGAGCAATTTGGCTTGAGAGCGAGGCGCTGAGTTTTCGAGAAGCGGAGTTTACTCAGGTAAATGAGCACTCGCAGAAAACTCAGCAACAAAGCTATCGAGTCAAAAAGCCGTTTTAATTACGACTTAGACTTGTCGTCGTCTTTAACTTCTTCAAACTCAGCATCAACCACATCATCGCCAGCATTGCTGTCGTTAGATGCTTGCTCGCCGCCTGGCTGTTGACCAGCTTCAGCTTGCTGCTGTGCGTTAGCGTACATACGCTCCGCCATCTTCGCAGATGCTTGGCTCAAGGCTTCAGTCTTAGCTTTAATATCTTCTAAGTCGTCGCCTTTGATCGCTTCTTCAAGATCGTTAGCCGCAGCTTCAATCGCTTCTTTCTCACCTTCTTCGAAAGTGATGATATCGTCGTCTAGTGACTTACGCGAAGCGTGAACTAGGCCATCCGCTTGGTTGCGCGCTTCGACAAGCTCTTGGAACTTCTTATCTTCTTCAGCGTGTGCCTCAGCATCTTTAATCATTTGGTCGATTTCATCATCGCTCAAACCTGAAGAGGCTTTAATCTGAATCGATTGCTCTTTGCCCGTCGCTTTATCTTTCGCCGAAACGTGCATGATACCGTTAGCATCGATGTCAAACGTTACTTCAATCTGAGGCGTACCGCGTGGTGCTGGTGGAATATCCGCTAAGTCGAAACGACCCAGTGATTTATTCTGCGCAGCCATCTTACGCTCACCCTGAAGGACATGAACCGTTACTGCAGTCTGGTTGTCTTCAGCTGTTGAGAAGGTTTGCGATGCCTTAGTTGGAATCGTTGTATTCTTATCAATCAGCGGAGTCATCACCTGACCCATAGTCTCGATACCTAGCGTTAAAGGCGTTACGTCTAGTAGAAGAACGTCTTTTACGTCGCCGCCTAGTACCGCACCTTGAATCGCCGCACCTACTGCTACCGCTTCATCAGGGTTAACGTCTTTACGCGCATCTTTGCCGAAGAAGCCTGATACTGCTTCTTGAACTTTAGGCATACGTGTTTGACCACCAACCAAGATAACGTCGTCGATTTCTGAGTTAGAAACGCCTGCATCTTTCAGTGCTTGCTTTACTGGCTCAAGCGTACGCTCAACCAAGTCTTCAACCAATGCTTCTAATTTGGCACGAGTGAGCTTGATGTTAAGGTGCTTAGGACCTGTAGAATCCGCAGTGATGTAAGGCAAGTTAACTTCAGTCTGGCTGCTTGAAGACAATTCAATCTTCGCTTTCTCACCAGCTTCTTTCAAACGTTGCATCGCTAATGCGTCGCCTTTAAGGTCGATACCTGACTCTTTCTTAAATTCAGACGCCAAGTATTCAATAACGCGCATATCGAAATCTTCACCACCAAGGAATGTATCACCGTTAGTAGAAAGTACTTCGAAGGTGTGCTCGCCATCAACTTCCGCGATTTCGATGATAGAGATATCGAATGTACCACCACCAAGGTCATATACCGCGATAGTGCGATCGCCACGCTCTTTGTCCATACCGTAAGCTAACGCAGCTGCTGTTGGCTCGTTAATAATACGCTTAACATCAAGACCGGCGATACGACCAGCATCTTTTGTTGCCTGACGCTGTGAATCGTTAAAGTATGCAGGAACCGTAATAACGGCTTCTTTCACTTCTTCACCAAGGAAGTCTTCTGCAGTCTTTTTCATCTTTTTCAAGATCTCAGCAGAAACCTGTGGCGGAGCCATTTTCTTGTCGTTAACTTGTACCCAAGCGTCACCATTGTCCGCTTCGATAATTTTGTACGGAACCATACCCGTGTCTTTTTGTACGACTTTGTCTTTAAACTTACGACCAATCAAACGCTTGATCGCATACAAAGTGTTTTCAGGGTTGGTTACTGCCTGACGCTTCGCTGACTGACCAACCAACGTTTCACCATCTTCGGTGTAAGCGATGATTGATGGGGTCGTGCGTGCGCCTTCAGCATTTTCAATAACGCGAGGCTTGTCACCGTCCATAACGGCAACACATGAATTTGTTGTACCTAAATCAATTCCGATAATTTTGGCCATGTTTTCACTCCAAAAGGGTCTTTAAATCTTGCTTGTAGCTTATGTGGGGGCTGGGTTTAGTAGATCAACCCCTTAAACTTACTTTTTTTAAGGTTACTCAGAATCAGAGTCTTCTCACTCTCCGCTCTGAATACCAACTTGGAGTGCAATATTGGTTTTAGTGACGGTATTTCAAGGGGACATCGCTAATTTATTCTTATAAAAAATAAAAGCCAGCCCTGGGGCCAGCTTTTATTGGACTATATAGGAGTGCTCTTTATCAAAGAGCTCTCCCCTACAGGAGAGTTATAGGGGAGAAAAGCTCATGCAATACTTGAGGGGGGTATTACATGAATGGGTGTCTAATTATTGAGCACCGCGACAAGACTGGCTTGCCTTGTTTTTAATCTCCTGCACTTTAGCCATATCACCACTTTTCTTCGCTTCGACTAAAGCGTCATAGTCTGTGTTTTCGACCACACATTTACAGTTTTCCTGCTGCTTGGCGCGCACTTCTTCAGGCAATTGCTGTGCTTGCATATCACACGCTCGTAATTCTTGCTGCTTCATGCTTTCAGCTTCATTTGCCATCGCGCTACCTGCAATAGATAAACCAAGTACTGTCGTTAAAGTTAGTAATGTCTTTTTCATAATAATCACCTTTTAGATTGCAAAATGTATATAGTTAGTGGGAGTAAGTCTTATTTGCTAATTATTCAGCACAAGCTTCTTTAGCTTCTTGATTAATCTTCTGAATTTTTGCTAAGTCACCTTTTTTCTTAGCTTCAGATAAAGCTTCATAGTCAGTGTTTTCAATTTCACACTCACAA
>Ga0208833_1000060_pt1 | contig 30495 bp, 27 predicted proteins | sample DeeseametaMP1788_FD_184181 | JGI IMG/M metagenome (GOLD analysis project Ga0208833, IMG submission 184181) | Marine microbial communities from the Deep Pacific Ocean - MP1788 (SPAdes) | ecosystem: Environmental > Aquatic > Marine > Oceanic | place: North Pacific Ocean | collected 2011-05-03 | reverse complement strand
CTGCCGTGGCAGAACCTGACGGACCTGCCGCCAAGCCTGCAGCCGCTGATCCTGAACCTCGCCCCGGGCGAAGTTACCGACCCGTTGCCGATCCCCAACGCCGTGGCGCTGTTCCAACTGCGCGACATCGAGGAAACCAGCGTCGCCGCGCCGACCTATTCCGAGATTGAATACGCAGCCTATTACATCCCCGGTGGCCGCACAGAACCCGCGCTGGCACAGGCGGCGCAGATCCGTGGCCGCATCGATACCTGCGATGACCTTTACGGCATCGCCAAAGGCCAGCCCGCCGAAGTGTTGGAGCGTGTGAAAAAAGCCCCCTCGGACATCCCGCAGGACGTGGCGATTGAACTGTCCAAGCTCGACACGGGCGAGGTTTCGACCACGCTGACCCGTGCCAATGGTCAGACGCTGATGCTGCTGATGATGTGTGGGCGTACCGCCGCCGCCAATGCCTCCGCCTCGCGCGAGGATGTGACCAACGCGCTGCGCCAGGAACGGCTGACCGGCTATGCCGAACAGCTGCTGGAGCAATTGCGGGCCGACGCGCGCATCGTTCGCAAATGACCCAAGCCAAGACGGGCTTGGCCGACAAGCCGGTTGTGATCTCTTGCGGCGAACCCTCTGGCATCGGGCCAGAGGTCGCCGCACGGGCCTGGGCGATGCTAGCAGGTGAAGTGCCGCTCGCCTGGATCGGTGATCCGCGCCACCTGCCCCAAGACATTCCCCATTGCATTATCGACAGCCCGTCGGACGCGCTTGCCGCGGGCAGCGACGCCTTGCCCGTGCTGCGCCACGACTTTGCCGCCAGTGCCGTCGCGGGCAAGCCGGACCCCGCCAATGCGCAGGGCGTGATCGACGTGATCGCACGCGGTGTTGACCTTGTGCGCAGCGGGGCCGCATCTGCGCTGACCACCGCGCCCATTCACAAAAAGGCGCTGAAAGACGGGGCCGGTTTCGCCTATCCGGGCCACACCGAATACCTTGCCGCGCTGGCGGGTGGAAGCGATGTGGTGATGATGCTCGCCTCTGACCAACTGCGGGTGGTGCCGGCCACAATCCATATCGCGCTGGATCAGGTCCCTAATGTGCTGACCCCCGCACATCTGCGCCGCGTGATAGAGATTACGGCGGCGGGGCTTCGCTCTCAATTCGGGATCAAGGCCCCCAGGATCGCCATCGCAGGCCTGAACCCCCATGCGGGCGAAGGCGGTACAATGGGCCGTCAGGAAGCAGATTGGATGACGGCGCTGGTCACCCGGATGCAGAGCGAAGGCTATGACCTGAGCGGCCCGCACCCTGCTGATACGATGTTCCACGCCGCCGCACGTGCGCGCTATGACGCGGCGATTGCCATGTATCATGATCAGGCGCTGATCCCGATCAAGACGCTGGATTTCGACCGCGGCGTCAATGTGACGCTCGGTCTGCCGTTCATCCGCACCTCTCCCGATCACGGCACCGCCTTTGACATCGCGGGTCAGGGCATCGCCAACCCCACCAGCATGGTAGAGGCGCTGCGCATGGCCTATCGCATGGCGCAATCATGACCCCGCGCCCCCGGAACCCTTCTGCTTCACAGGTCCAAGAATGAGCACAATCGACAACCTGCCGCCCCTGCGCGAGGTGATCAATACCCATGACCTGAAGGCGCGCAAATCGCTGGGCCAAAACTTTCTGCTCGACCTGAACCTCACCGCCAAGATCGCGCGACAAGCGGGCGATATGACCGAATGTGATGTGCTTGAAATCGGGCCGGGCCCCGGGGGGTTGACGCGCGGGTTGCTGTCCGAAGGCGCGCGCCGCGTGCTGGCGATCGAGAAAGACAAGCGCTGCCTGCCCGCTTTGGCCGAGATCGCCGAGGCCTATCCCGACCGTCTGACGGTGATCGAAGGCGACGCCCTTGAAATCGACCCGCTGGCCCATCTGACCCCACCGATCCGTATTGCGGCGAACCTGCCCTATAACGTGGGGACAGAGCTGCTGGTGCGCTGGTTGACCCCGCAGGAATGGCCACCGTTCTGGCAAAGCCTGACGTTGATGTTCCAGCGCGAAGTGGCAGAGCGGATCGTGGCCAAGCCCGGCTCCAAGGCCTATGGCCGTCTGGCGCTGCTGGCACAGTGGCGGGCCGATGCGCGTATCGTGCTGAACCTGCCACCAGAGGCGTTTACCCCGCCGCCCAAAGTCTCCTCCGCTGTGGTGCATCTGACGGCCCTGCCTGAACCCCGCTTTCCGGCGGATCCTGATGTGTTGAACCGCGTTGTGGCGGCCGCGTTTAATCAGCGGCGCAAAATGCTGCGCTCTGCCCTCAAAGGAACCGCACCGGATATCGAGGATCGTTTGCGTGCGGCCGGATTGAAACCGACGGAGCGCGCCGAACAGGTGCCGCTGGAAGGCTTCTGCGCGCTGGCCCGCGAAATCGCCAAGGGCTAAGGTCACCACAACACACACACCGTCCGAAACGCAAAAGGCCCCGCTATCGCGGGGCCTTTGTTACGATGTCAAAGCGTTTATTCAGCCGCTTCGGGCTGGTCGCCACTGTTGTCCTTGGTCGGTTCGCTCGTCTCTGCCTTGGGGGCAGGTTTGCGGCGCGGCGCGCGTCGGGGCTTGGGCTTGTTCTCGGGCGTGTCCACCAGATTGTCCTCTGCCGCACTGCCGTCTTGCGCGTCATCGCCATCCGACTTGGGTGCGCTGTCCGACTTGGGGGCGTTGTCATTCTGGTTATTGTTGCTGCGGCTGCGGCGGCGCTTGGGGGCATCGCCCTTGGCGTTGTCCTGCTGGGGCGCGTCGGGTTTGTCACCCGTATCTGCTTCCGTGGCAGGTTGATCCGCAGTGTTCTGACCGGCTTGGGCAGCTTCGCGTTCCTGACGCTCTACCCGCTCGCGGTCCCGCTCTGCCTGACGTTCGCGGTTCTCGCGTTCTTGCTGATCGCGACGCTGGTCAATCTCGCGTTGCGCTTCGGACAGCATACGCAGGTAATGTTCGGCGTGCTGCTGGAAGTTCTCTGCCGCCACGCGGTCGTTGCTCAGCTGGGCATCACGCGCCAACTGGTTGTATTTCTCGATAATCTGCTGCGGCGTGCCGCGGACCTTGCCTTCGGGGCCAGAACTGTCGAAAACGCGGTTAACGACGTTGCCACCTTGCGGCTGACGGTTGCGATTATTCTTGGACCGGGACCGTGATCTGGAAGATTTCATGTAATCAGTTCAGCCTTGTTATGCTGGGCTTCGGAATAAGCTGCCGGACGCAGTCGCGTCCCTGAAAAGCTAGCTTTACGCTCTGTTGGGCTTAACGCCGCGCGGGACCGCCCAAAAGGCATCCACCGCTGCAACATCCTTGAATAAGCACGGCAAATGATTTGGAGCAAGTGGAAATTGGCGAAAAACACCGCGAAATGACAAGTTTTGGCGTGTTTATGCTGGCGTATCGGCCCAAAGGACACGGTCGCGCCCGCCCAGATCGGGCAAGATGCGCACCCGGCCCCAACCGGCTGCCTCAAAGATCGCTTTCACATCGGCACCCTGTTGCCAGCCAATCTCGGCCAGAACGCGACCTGTGGGCGTCAGATATCCCTGTGCCTGCGCCGCGATGATACGGTACACACTCAACCCGTCCTGCCCGTCGGTCAATGCCATCTCGGGTTCATGCAAGCGCAGTTCGGGCGAGACATCCGCCATCTCGCTTTGGGCCAGATATGGCGGGTTGGAGACGATCAGATCGAACCGCCCCTCGGCCGCGCTGAACCAATCCGATTGCGTGATCTCCGCGCGTGCCTGTACCCCGTGCAACACTGCGTTGGCGCTGGCCTGCAGGCAGGCAGCTTCGGACAGATCAAGGCCCACGCCGCGTGCGTCTTGCTGTTCGGCCAGTAGCGTCACCAGAATGCAGCCCGATCCCGTGCCCAGATCTAGCACCCGTTCAAAGGGCTCGGACAGCGCCAGTTCAATAAGGGATTCGGTCTCGGGCCGCGGGTCCAGAACATCGCGGCTGACCTTGAAGTCGCGCCCGTAAAACGCCCGCTGCCCTACCAGATGCGAGACCGGCACGCGCACCGCCCGCAAGGCGATCAGCTTTTCGTAGCGTTCGGCAATATCCGGCGCGATTTCCTCGGGCGCGATCAACGTCACCCGCGCCGCATCGACTGACGCCGCATGCGCCAGCAAGATCCGCGCATCCCGTGCAGGGTCAGGCACGCCCGCTGCGCGCAATCGCGCTGTGGCGGCGACCATGGCTTGCGCGGCGGTTGGCGCGCTCACTGCCCCATCTCGGCCAGAAGCTGCGCCTGCGCATCCGCGGTCAACGCATCGACAATCTCGTCCAGATCGCCCTGCATCACGGCTTCAAGCCGGTAGAGGGTGAGGTTGATCCGGTGGTCGGTCAGGCGCCCTTGCGGGAAGTTATAGGTCCGGATCCGTTCAGACCGGTCCCCAGACCCCACCTGCGCCGCACGGCTGGCCGACCGTTCACTGTCCACCCGCTGACGCTCCATATCATAAAGCCGTGCTTTTAGCACCTGCATCGCAATCTCGCGGTTGCGGTGCTGCGATTTCTCGGAAGACGTCACCACCAGCCCCGTCGGCAGGTGGGTGATGCGCACGGCAGAATCGGTGGTGTTGACGTGTTGCCCGCCCGCCCCTGAACTGCGCATCGTATCGATCCGCAGATCATTGGCGTCGATGTGAATATCCACATCTTCTGCCTCTGGCAGAACGGCGACAGTCGCGGCAGAAGTATGGATACGCCCGCCGCTTTCGGTAGAGGGCACACGCTGCACGCGGTGCACACCGGATTCGTATTTCAAACGGGCAAAGACATTCTCGCCCTTGATATGGGCCACGACCTCTTTGACGCCGCCAAGCTCGGTGAACTGTTGCTCGATCAGCTCGACCTTCCAGCCCCGCGCCTCGGCATAGCGTTGATACATGCGCAGCAGATCGGCGGCGAAAAGCGCTGCCTCATCCCCGCCGGTGCCGGGGCGGATCTCCAGCATTGCAGGTTTCTTATCGGCCTCGTCCCGCGGCAGCAGCGCGAGCTGCAAATCAGCCTCCGCCTGCGGCAAGGCGGCCTTCAGGCGCGGCAGCTCTTCCTCGGCCAGCTCCGCCATCTCGGGGTCTTTCAACATGGCGCGGGCATCGTCCATGTCTTGCAGCAACTGGCGATAGGCGTCGATCTGTTCGACCACGGGGCGCAGGTCGGCGTATTCCTTGGCCAGCTTGGCAAAATCCGCCCCGTCAGAGCCAGCAGACATCGACGCCTCCAGAAACTGGAAACGTTGGGTGATTTGGGCAAGGCGGTCCATGGGGATCATACCGCTGGATGTCGCCGATGAAGCGGCTATGGTCAAGACCCAGCCTGTGCTATGATGCCCCTATGAAACGCATTTCGCTGGTTTTCAGTCTGATCTGCCTTGCCCCGTCGCTTGCGGCGGACCCTGCGCCCTCGGGGCGCAAAACGGTGGAGTGCTATTGCACCGACCGCAACGGCCAGCGGGTCGAGCTGGGGCAAACGATCTGCCTCGACGTCAACGGTCGTCGCTTTGCTGCGCAATGCCAGATGTCGCTGAATGTGCCCATGTGGCGCGATATCGGCGAGGCCTGTCCCGGCCTCGCACAGCGCCTAGACCCCGGCTTGCGCCAGAACCCGCTTCAAACGCTTGGCATTCACACCCATATCTGACCGGCCAAAACGCAGCCGCCCATAGACCACCGCGCGGCTCTGATCCGCCCCGTCAACGGGGGTGACCGCGACGCTGGTGTAATCGGGAAAGCCCCAGAAGCCCGATCGTGTGACATAAAGCGCCTGACCTGCGGTGCTGTCGATCCGCCGGGTGCGTGGCAATGACAGCATCGCGTCCTCAAACCGGTTCAAGAACGCTGTGCCATCGCCTTCAACCTCGCGCACGGCCATAAGGCCCCCCTCCGACGGGTAATCGCCGGGGGCCTTGTCCACCGCGCCCAATTCCCAGCGGGCCGCGGGGGCGGGTGCAAGGCGGATGTACGCCTGCAAGGCGACGAAAATCGCCAGTGCGATCCAGAAAAATGCCATGATTATCTTTACCTTCATTTTGCCAAATAAACTCCCCGCGGAGCGTCCTGCCGCCGCAAACTGCGCCGCCGGTGGCTACGCGCGGGCTTTAGTCTGCCGCATATTCCACCCCAGCAAACACAGGATCTCGGTCGCCACATGGGCCCCCGCGATCGCTGTCGCACCGGTCGTGTCAAAAGGCGGAGAGACTTCAACGATGTCGCCGCCCACGATATTGATCCCCGCCAGATCCCGCATCATGATCGCCGCCTGCGCCGACGTGAGCCCGCCCCATACCGGCGTACCTGTGCCCGGCGCAAAGGCCGGATCAAGCGCGTCAATATCGAATGTAAGATAGCAAGGACGGTCGCCAAGTACCTGTTTTATTTTGGCAACGGCTGCCTGCGCCCCCTTCTCGTGGACCTCGCGCGCGTCGATGGTTGTCACGCCAAGCGTATCCGGGTTGGTCGTGCGGATGCCCACCTGAACCGAGGTTTTGGGATCAACGATGCCCGATTTCACCGCCTTGTAGAACATGGTGCCATGGTCGATCCGGTCCATATCATCGTCGGGCCATGTATCCGAATGCGCATCGAATTGTAACAGACTGATAGGACCGTATTTTTCGGCATAGGCCTTGAGGATCGGGAAACTGATGTAGTGATCCCCGCCCAGGGTCACACTTGCTGCACCTGCGTCCAGTATCCCTTTGATATGGCTTGTTAAAGCGGCGGGAAACTGGCTTGTGTGACCATAGTCGAACGCCAGATCGCCATAGTCGGCGATGGCAAACTCGCTGAGCACGTCGAAATCCCAGCCATAGGGCGGGTCGTAGGGCTGCAAGGAAGACGCCTCGCGGATCGCACGCGGGCCCAGACGGGTGCCGGTACGGTTGGTTACGGCCTGATCAAAGGGCACGCCGGTCACGGCGATGTCCACGCCGCGCAGGTCTTTGGTATAGCGCCGCCGCAGAAAGGACGTGGCCCCGCCAAAGGCGTTCTCGAAGCTCGGCCCTTTTAGATCATCGCGGGTAAAGGCTTGATCAACCTGATTTTTCGCGTCTTCCAAACCCATGTTACTCGGCTCCTAATGGTTGGGCCCGCTCGACGATGCGGGCAAAAAAGGATGCACCCACGGGCGCGATCTCATCGTCGAAGTTATAGGCGGCGTGGTGCAGCCCTGCGGTATCACCCTGCCCGATGAACAAATAGGCTCCGGGGCGTTTTTCCAGCATATAACTGAAATCCTCTGCCCCCATCTCGCGGCCATTATCGGCAATAACGCGGTCCTCGCCCGCAATCTCGGTGGCAACGGCGGCGGCAAATCCGGCCTCCTCTGGGGTGTTCACCGTGGCGGGATAGCCCTTTTCGTATTCCAGTGTCGCGCTGACATCATAGCTGGCGGCCTGTCCGGCGACGATCTGCTCCATCCGGCGGATCACCATGGCCTGCACCTCTTTGTCAAAGCTGCGTACCGTGCCGTTGATATAGGCCGTTTCGGGGATCACGTTATCGGTCGTGCCCGTGTGGATCTGCGTGACCGAAACGACAAGATCATCCTGTGCATAGTGGTTGCGGCTGACGATGGTTTGCAATGCTGTCGCAATACCACAGGCGGCAACGACCGGATCGCGGGTCAGATGCGGTGTGGCACCATGACCACCCAAGCCCTTGATGTGGATGTGAAACTCATCAACCGCCGCCATCATCGCGCCGGGGGATGTGTAAAAGCCCCCTTTCTCGAAGCCGGGCGCATTGTGCAGCGCATAGACCTGACCGATGTCGAAGCGATCAAGGATCCCTTCCTCGACCATCACTTCGGCCCCACCACCGGTTTCTTCAGCGGGTTGGAAGATCAGCGCCACGCGGCCCGCGAAATTGCGCGTTTCCGCCAGATATTTCGCCGCCCCCAGCAGCATCGTTGTGTGCCCGTCGTGCCCGCATGCGTGCATCTTGCCTGCGTGGGTGCTGGCATAGTCCAACCCGGTTTCCTCGGGGATCGGCAGCGCATCCATATCGGCGCGCAACCCGATGGTCGGCCCCTCGGCCTGACCGTTGATAATGGCGACGATGCCCGTGGTGGCAAAGCCTTCGTGCAGTTCATCCACGCCGAAGTCCCGCAGGCGTTCCGCCACGAAAGCCGCGGTCTTGAAGCAGTCATTCCCCAGTTCCGGGATCGTGTGCAGATATCTGCGCCATTCTGTCATCTGGGGGGCATAATCCGCGATACGGTTCACGACGGGCATTACTGGACTCCTGTGGGGATGTTGGTCAGGTTGCATCTGACATCAGACACATGGGGGCTGCAATGGCCGAGACAAGAAATGATGCGTTGATCCACGATCGCGACGCCGGGATCGAACGCTTGTTGGAAATCATGCGCCGCCTGCGTGACCCGCAAACCGGATGCCCTTGGGATATCGAACAGGATTTCGACAGCATCGCCCCCTATACCATTGAAGAAGCGTATGAAGTTGCCGATGCGATCGAACGGCGCGACTGGCCCGAGCTTGAGGGAGAGTTGGGCGATCTGCTGCTCCAGACCGTGTATCACACGGCCATGGGCGAAGAGGACGGGCGGTTCAGCTTTCAGACGGTGGTGCGCAATATCTCGGACAAGATGGTCGCGCGGCACCCGCATGTTTTCGGCGATGAAAGCCGCGATAAATCGGCCGAACAGCAGACCGCGGATTGGGAAAAGATCAAGGCGGCAGAACGCGCGGGCAAGGCCCAGGGGGGAACGCTTGACGGTGTGGCCGTTGGCCTGCCCGCGCTGCTGCGCGCCTACAAGCTGCAAAAACGGGCGGCCCGTGTCGGGTTTGACTGGCCGCAGGTCGATGATGTGATCGCCAAGATCACCGAGGAAGCAACCGAACTGGTCGAGGCGCGTGATACCCTGACCCAGGTCGAGGTAACCGAGGAATACGGTGACCTGATGTTCGTCATGGCCAATCTGGGACGGCATCTTGGGGTCGAACCCGAAGCCGCCCTGCGCGCTGCCAACGCCAAATTCATGCGCCGCTTCAACGGCGTAGAGGCACGGTTGGCCGCACGAGGTAAATCCCCCTCGGACAGTAATCTCGCCGAGATGGATGCCCTGTGGGAGGATGTAAAACGGGCGGAACGCAGCTAGGACCGCCCGTGCCTGCTGGACAAGTCGCGACACTTGCGGCAAGGCTCTGGCACAGCCAAGACAGGAGAGCCCATGACACCGCGCAAGATCATTATCGACACGGACCCCGGTCAGGATGACGCCGTAGCGATCCTTGTCGCTTTGGCCAGCCCCGAAGAGCTTGATGTTCTGGGGATCACCTGCGTCGCGGGCAATGTGCCGTTGGACCTCACCTCGCGCAACGCGCGGATCGTGTGCGAATTGGCAGGCAAACGGGATGTCAAAGTCTTTGCCGGATGCGACCGCCCCTTGGGCCGCGCGCTGGTCACGGCAGAGCATGTGCACGGCAAGACCGGTTTGGACGGCCCCGATTTGCCCGAGCCTACCATGCCGATGGCCGAAGGCCATGCGGTGGATTTTATCATCGACACGCTGCGCGATAACGCTCCGGGCACCGTCACGCTATGCCCGCTGGGGCCGCTGACCAATATCGCCACCGCGTTGCAAAAAGCACCCGATATCGCCGATCGCATCGCCAAGATCGTGCTCATGGGCGGCGGCTATTTCGAAGGGGGCAACATCACCCCAACGGCGGAGTTCAACATCTACGTCGACCCGCAAGCGGCTGATATTGTGTTTAAATCCGGCGCTCCTATCGTCGTGATGCCGCTGGACGTTACCCATAAGGCGCTGGTGACCAAAGCGCGCAACGACGCTTTCCGCGCCCTTGGCACGCCTGTGGGCATCGCCGTGGCGGAAATGACCGATTTCTTCGAACGGTTCGACAAAGAGAAATACGGCTCTGACGGCGCACCGCTGCATGACCCTTGCGTCACCGCCTATCTGATCAACCCCGATCTGTTCAAAGGCCGCCACATCAACGTCGAGATCGAGACAGAGTCAGAGCTGACCATGGGCATGACCGTCGCCGATTGGTGGGGCGTGACCGACCGCGCCCCCAATGCGACCTTTATGGGCGATCTGGATTCTGATGGCTTCTTTGCCCTGCTGACCGAACGGTTGGCCCGTCTATGAGCGCGGCCTTCACCCTTGCCAAGCCAGAGCATCTGGACCGTCTCGTTGCCCTCGTGGGCAGCTTTCACGCCGAGACGGGGATCGAGCAGACCGATGACGACCGCCGCAACGGGCTGGCACCTCTGCTCGAAGGCACGCCCTATGGGGTGGCCTATCTGATCGGCCCTGCCCGTGCGCCCATCGGCTATATCATCATCACCTTCGGCTGGTCGGTTGAATTCGGCGGACTGGACGCGATCATCGATGAAATCTACGTGCGCCCCGGCGTGCGTGGCCGTGGCATCGCGACAGAGGCATTGCTGGCCGTCCCGAATGCGCTGGCGGGCGGCGGTCTGCGCGCGATCCATCTTGAGGTAGAGCGTAGCAACGAGATCGCGCAGAAGCTTTACCACCGTGCAGGCTTTCGCCCCCGCGAAAACTATATGTTCATGTCGCGCAAATTCTGACGCGGACTGGCAAGCTGGGGCCGCGGCCCCTATATCTGCCCTATGACATTATCAGCCCCCTTCGATAACAGCTACGCGGCCTTGCCCGATGGCTTTTTCACCCGCACCACGCCGACGCCAGTGGCCGATCCCAAACTGCTGGCTTTCAACGCGCCGCTGGCCAAGACGCTGGGGATCACCCACGGATCGACCGAGGATCTGGCCTTTATCTTCAGCGGGAACGAACTGCCCGCCGGTGCCGATCCGCTGGCGCAGCTTTATGCGGGGCATCAGTTCGGCAATTACAACCCGCAGCTTGGCGATGGTCGCGCGATCCTCTTGGGCGAAGTGTTGGATGCAAAGGGCCAGCGCCGCGATATTCAGCTGAAAGGATCGGGGCGCACGCCCTATTCCCGTGGCGGCGACGGGCGCGCCTGGCTTGGGCCGGTCTTGCGCGAATATGTGGTGTCCGAGGCGATGCACGCCCTTGGCATCCCCACCACCCGCGCCTTGGCCGCTGTGCAAAGTGGCGAGGATATCTTTCGCGAAACCGCCCTGCCCGGTGCCGTGCTGACCCGTGTCGCCGCAAGCCATCTGCGTGTGGGGACGTTTCAGGTCTTTGCCCATCGGGGCGAGGTCGAAAACCTGCGCCGCCTCACCGACTATGCGATCCAGCGGCACTACCCGCAGGCGGACGGGCCCTTGGGCCTGCTGCGCGCGGTCTGCGCAGCACAGGCGGATCTGGTCGCGGCGTGGATGTCTGTGGGCTTTATTCACGGGGTGATGAACACCGATAACTGCGCCATCTCGGGCGAGACGATTGATTACGGCCCCTGCGCCTTCATGGATGCGTTCCACCCCAACCGTGTGTTCAGCTCTATCGACCGTCAGGGGCGCTATGCCTATGCCAATCAGCCGCAGATCGTCGTGTGGAATATGGCGCAGCTTGCAACCTCGTTGTTGCAGCAGCTTGATGATCCCGAAAGCGGCGTGGCCGAGGCGACAGAGATCGTGCACGCCATGCCCGCGTTGATCGAGCAAGCCTGGCTGAGACGCTTTGCTGCCAAGATCGGGATCACGACGCCCAAGGCTGAAGATACTGCACTGATCGACGCCCTGTTGTCGCTGATGCAAACGGATGGCGCGGATTTTACCAATGCGTTCCGCGCGCTGTCAGGCGATGATGCCGCCGGCCAATTCACCGACCGCGCGGCCTTTGCCAACTGGCACGACGCTTGGCAGCAGCGCATCGCGGCCGAGCCGGACCCTAAATCGGTCATGGATGCCGCCAACCCCGCCGTGATCCCGCGCAACCACCGGATAGAGGCGATGATCAACGCCGCCGTTGCTGGTGATATGGACCCGTTCCACCGGCTGATGACAGCGCTTGCCCGCCCGTACCGCGAAACCGACGCCGATCTGCACCGCGCGCCAACGACGCAGGAAATCGTGCCGGCCACCTTCTGCGGCACCTGAACGGCCAGCGGGTGGCAGGTGCCACCCGTTGTCCCACCGTCAAGCACGTCGACAAGCGGGAACCCCCGCGATCTTTTGGTTGTTTTGCACAGTAAACTGCAACAGACTTGCAGGCGATTTGACCCAAAAGGATTATCGATAATGAGCTTGATGAAAACATTGGCCAAAGTGGCGATCGGTGTGGCTGTGGCCAAAGGGGCCAGCGCCATGATGAACAAGAATAAATCCACGACCGGCAGCGCCAGCAGCGGCGGCGGACTGGGTGGATTGCTGGGCGGTCTGACCGGCGGCAGCACGGGCGGCTCGGGCGGTAACCTGCAGGATATGCTGGGTGGTTTGATGGGGGGATCGTCCGGTGCCAGCAGCGGCGGCTTGGGCGGTTTGCTGAACCAGCTTGGCGGCGGCACAGGCACCAGCACTTCGGGCAGCTCGGGCGGCCTTGGCGGGCTGCTGGGTGGGCTTGCCGGTGCCGCAGGTGCGGGCGGTCTGCTGTCCAGCCTGGGCGGTGCCAGCCAAAAAGCCCCCGAACGGCCAGAGGCGGACTTTGGCGCGGTGCTGAACTCGCAATTCGATAGCAACCCTGCCCCCGAAATCACCCCCTCGCGCGATCAGGAAGCCACCGCCGCGCTGATGATCGCCGCGATGATCCAAGCCGCGAAATCCGACGGCACTTTTGATGAGAACGAGCGTGAAAAGCTGCTGAACCATCTGGGTGACGTGGACGCCGACGAGGCCGCATTCGTGCAAGGCCAGATGGAAGCCCCTGTGGATGTCGACGCGCTGGTCGCCCAGACACCCGACGGCATGGGGCCGCAAATCTATGCGATGTCGCTGCTGGCGATTGATCTGGATACGCAGGAAGAGGCGCAATATCTGCACAAGCTGGCCAGCGCCTATGGGATGCAGCCCGCCGCGGTGAACGAGATCCACGCGCAGATGGGGGTGCCGTCGCTTTACACCTAAAGCGGCGCGGCCTGACCACAGACGGTTGTAAAAGCCTGATCCGGCAACGGGTCAGGCTTTCGCTTTCTTGGCCTTCTTTTCCTTGGCAATCACATGCTCTGCCAGATCACGGGCGATGGCAAAGGCCCCTTTGATCTTGTCGGCATCGGTTTTCCAGTCGCGCTTGACGACGATCTTGTTCTCTTTGACCTTTGCCAGTCCGCGTTGGTCCTGAATGAAGGTGACCAACCCCTCGGGCGAGGCGAATTTGTCGTTGTGGAACTGGATCGTGACGCCCTTGGGCCCGCCATCCAGCTTGGCAATACCGGCGCGTTTACACATCGCCTTGATCCGCACGACCAGCATCAGCGTGTTCACCTCTTTCGGCAGCTTGCCGAAACGGTCGATCAGCTCGGCGGCAAAGCCTTCCAGCTCGACCTTGGTGGTCAGTTCGGACAGGCGACGGTAGAGCCCGAGCCGCACATCCAGATCAGGGACGTAATCCTCGGGGATCAGCACCGGCACGCCCAGATTGATCTGTGGTGCCCACTGCCCATCGTCGTCGATCACGCCTTCCAGCTCGCCCGACTTGATCTTGGCAATCGCGTCTTCCAGCATGGATTGATAAAGCTCGAACCCCACGTCGCGCATCTGGCCGGATTGTTCCTCGCCCAGCAGGTTGCCCGCGCCCCGAATATCAAGATCCTGCGACGCCAGCGTAAAGCCTGCCCCAAGCGTGTCGAGGCTGCCCAACACCCGCAAACGCTTCTCTGCCGTGGCAGTCAGCTTGGCACGGGGTTTGGTTGTCAGATAGGCATAGGCGCGGGTTTTTGATCGGCCCACCCTGCCCCTGATCTGGTAGAGCTGCGCCAGACCAAACATATCGGCACGGTGCACGATCATCGTGTTGGCGGTCGGGATATCCAGACCGGATTCCACAATCGTCGTGGCCAGCAGGATGTCATACTTCCCGTCGTAAAAGGCGTTCATCCGGTCGTCGAGCTCTCCGGCGGCCATCTGCCCATGGGCAACAAGATAGGTCAGCTCGGGCAGTTGCTCTTTCAGGAACGCTTCGATTTCGGGCAGATCGGTGATGCGGGGCACAACATAGAAGGACTGCCCGCCGCGATAATGTTCGCGCAATAGCGCCTCGCGCAGGGTGACGGCATCAAATTCGCTGACATAGGTGCGGATCGCCAGACGGTCGACAGGAGGCGTGCCGATGATCGACAGGTCGCGCACGCCGGTCAGGCTAAGCTGCAGGGTGCGCGGGATCGGCGTGGCGGTCAGGGTCAGCACGTGAATATCCGTGCGCATCGCCTTCAGACGTTCTTTGTGACCCACGCCAAAGTGTTGTTCTTCATCAATAATCAGCAGGCCGAGGTTCTTGAACTTGACCGTCTTTGCCAGCAGCGCATGGGTGCCGACCACAACATCGACGGTGCCGCGATTGATGCCGTCGCGGGTGGCTGTGGCCTCTTTCGCGGTGACAAAACGCGACAGTTGACGCACCTCGAGCGGGAAGCCACGGAAGCGTTCGGCGAAGGATTTATAGTGTTAACGTGCCAGCAGGGTTGTCGGCGCGACAATCGCAACCTGCAGCCCTGACATCGCCGCGACAAAGGCGGCGCGCATGGCGACCTCTGTCTTGCCAAAGCCTACGTCGCCGCAGACCAGCCGGTCCATCGGGTTGCCGCTGGTCAGATCGTCCAGCACATCCGAGATGGCATTCAACTGGTCGTCGGTCTCGGTATAGGGGAAGCGCGCGGAAAACGCGTCCCACATGCCGGGGGGCGGATCCATGACAGGCGCTTTGCGCAGCGCACGTTCGGCGGCGATGCGGATCAGCTTGTCCGCCATCTCGCGGATGCGTTCCTTGAGCTTGGCTTTCTTGGACTGCCACGCGCCACCGCCCAGCTTGTCAAGCAGCCCCTCGTCATGACCATAGCGCGACAGCAGTTCGATATTCTCGACCGGCAGATAGAGCTTCGAGCTTTCGGCGTATTCCAGCAGCAGACATTCATGGGCGGCACCGGCGGCGGTCACCACCTCCATCCCCAGATAGCGGCCGACACCGTGATCCACATGCACGACCAGATCGCCGGGGCTCAGCGATTGTGTCTCGGTCAGGAAATTCTCGGCCCGCCGTTTACGTTTCGGCGAGCGGATCAAGCGGTCGCCAAGGATGTCCTGTTCTGAGATGACGGTCAGTTTCGACGCGCTGCTGCCGCTTTCCCACGGGGCTTCGAACCCGTGTTCCAACGCCCAAACCGCCAGATGCAGCCCGCGTTTGCCGATGCGGGTGCCGTTCTTGATGGCGATGGTCTCGCCCATGCCTTCGTCTTCGATCAGGCCGGTCAGCCGTTCCCGCGCCCCATCGGAATAGCTGGCGATGACCACCGGACCTTCTTGAAGTTTTACTTTAATATGTTCGGCCAAAGCACCGAAAAGGCTGACGGTTTCCTGTTGCCGTTCGGGCGCGAAGTTGCGCCCCAAGCGTCCGCCCGCATCCAGCACATTCGGACCCGTCGGCTGTGGGAGCGGCTTGAAACTGATCACGCGTTTACCGGTCAGCGCGGTTTCCCACGCGGTGTCGGTCAGGTACAGCCCCTCGGGCGGTGCGGGCTTATAGACGCTGTCCATCTTCGACCGGTTCGCCATCGCCAGCCTGCGGGTTTCGTATTGATCCGCGATACTCTCCCACCGTGACAGACGTTGCGCGGTCAGTTGGTCGTCCAGCGTGATCGTCGCCCGCGGCACATAGTCGAACAAGGTCTCGAGCGTCTCGTGAAAGAACGACATCCAGTGTTCCGCGCCCTGATGCTTGCGCCCTGCGCTGATCGCCTCGTATAGCGGATCATCGGTCCCCGCGGCCCCGAATTCGATCCGGTAGTTCTGGCGGAAACGGGTGATAGCGCTTTCGTCAAGGATGACTTCGCTGACGGGGGCAAGCTCCACGAGCTCCAGCTTTTCTGTGGTGCGCTGCGTCACCGGATCAAAGCGGCGCGCCCCGTCCAACGTATCGCCAAAGAGGTCCAGCCGCACAGGGCCAAGATCACCGGGTGGGAAAATGTCGATGATGCCGCCGCGGATCGCGTAGTCGCCGGGTTCGGTCACCGTCGGGCTCTGGACAAAGCCCATGCGGACAAGGAATCCGCGCAAAGCCGCCTCGTCTATCCGGTCGCCCACACGGGCCGAAAACGCGGCATCGCGCAGTACATCGCGCGCAGGCACCCGCTGGGTCGCGGCGTTTAGCGTGGTGAGCAGGATAAAACGGTCCGGCATTCCATGCACCAGTCCCGCCAGCGTCGCCATCCGCTGCGCCGAGATATCGGCATTGGGCGACACGCGGTCATAGGGCAGGCAATCCCATCCGGGGAAGACGACCACAGGCACATCCGGCGCGAAAAAGCGCAGCGCCGCCTGCATGGCCGCCATGCGTTTGTCATCGCGGGCAATATGCAACACCGGTGTGCCACTTTTGCCCAGTTCTTTCAGCACCGCCTGTGCGTCAAAACCTTCGGGAACGCCGGACAGCGTGATTTGGGATTTCTCTGACATCAGCAGCTACCTGTATCCGATCGCGGTTTTTTCAACCGCCAAACGGACCTGTATAAAGGTTTTGGTACATGCCCCACATCGATGTGATGAAAATCGAAATCATCCCGATGATCTGGGTATAAAGACGGTGACGGTTCAGCCGTTTGATCAGGCGGTCGCCGGTGCCGGAATCCTCGCGGATCTGCTGCGCGGTCGACACGCTCAGCACCCCGACCAGACACAGCGGAAAGGCCAGCAACAGCACGGCCTGGGCGAATTCGAAACGGTAGAAAACCGCCAGCGTAAAGAGCATCGTCATGAAAAAGCAGGTGAACCCCAAAATCCAGATGCCGGACACTTGGGTGATATATAGAATACGGTTCACGTTGATGCGTGCCATATCCTCTAGGTCGACCAGCGCCTGTTCACCGTTGCGCCGCGCGCGCAGCACCATATCAAAGGGCACGCCCAAGACCCAATGGCTGGCAGAAGACCAGATCACAGCGACGGCGATCCAGTACCACAGGTTGGAAAAAGACCGCATGTCGATGACTTCGAAAATTGTCTGATAGAGGGTCAAGGTGCGCTCATCTTTGAAGTGAAATCATTGCGTTCAGACGTGCTGCCCTACAATCGTCTGCCTGTCATAGCCGCGCGTTCACGAAATTCCTAGCCTTGAGCCGTGCAAAAATACGTGGCAAGCCTTGCCCGATAGCATCTGAGGTATTTTTGCATGAGACCCCAACAAGCCCCCTTTCCCGCCACCCGCCTGCGCCGCACCCGTCAATCCGAGGGCGTCCGCGCATTGGTCCGTGAAAATGCGCTGTCTTTGGGGGATCTGATCTGGCCGGTGTTCGTGCGCAGCGGTGAGGGCGTGGAAGAGCCCGTCCCCTCCATGCCCGGCGTCTATCGGCGCAGCGTTGACATGCTGGTCGATGCCGCGCGCGAGGCTTCTGATGTGGGGATCGGGGCGATGTGTATCTTCCCCTATACCGGTATCGAGGACCGGACAGAGGATTGCGCCGGTGCCTGGGATCCTGAAAACAACGCCAACCGCGCCCTTCGCGCGATCCGCGAGGCGGTGCCCGATATGGTCCTCATGACCGATGTCGCGCTGGATACCTATAATATCAACGGCCATGACGGCTTTGTCGAAGACGGGATCATCGTCAACGATCGTACGGTCGAGGCATTGGTCAAGATGGCGCTGGCGCAGGCCGACGCGGGGGCGGATATCATCGGGCCGTCCGATATGATGGATGGGCGCATCGCCGCGATCCGCGCGGGCCTTGAAGGGGCGCGCCATTCGGATGTGATGATCATGAGCTACGCGGCGAAATACGCCTCGGCCTTCTATGGTCCGTTCCGCGATGCTGTGGGGGCCTCGGGGGCGCTGACCGGCGACAAGAAGACCTATCAGATGGATTATGCCAACAGCAACGAGGCGATCCGCCTGATCGAGCGTGATCTGCGCGAAGGGGCCGATATGGTCATGGTCAAACCCGGTATGCCGTATCTTGATATCTGCCACCGCGTGAAATCCAGCTTTGGGGCACCGACCTTTGCCTATCAGGTGTCGGGTGAATACAGCATGGTGAAAGCCGCCGCCCAGAATGGCTGGATCGACGAAGACCGCGTGATGATGGAAAGCCTGATGGGGTTCAAACGTGCGGGCTGTGACGGGGTCTTGACCTATTTTGCCCCCGCCGTGGCGCGGTTGATGAACGGATAACGCGGCTTCGATGCGCAAATAACACGCCACTTGTGGCAAATCACCGCCGATTCAAGCCCTAAATTCGTGACACCCGCGGGTTTTGAGCATAAGATCGCGCAGAAACCGGATGAACCGGCACAGGCAATTACAGGCAGAAGACTATGACAAACAACACTTTCTCGCGCCGGGCTTTCGCTTTGGGTGCGATTGCAAGCGCGGGTGCCGTTGCGGCATGTGGCAACGGTGTCGGCAGCCGTGGCAGCGGGATGATCGACGCCCGCGTCGATGCGACGCTCAATGCGATGTACCGCAGCTTCCCCAACACGCGGCAACTGGCGGAAAAATCCAACGGTATGCTGATCATGCCGCTGGTGACCGAGGCGGGCCTTGGCTTTGGCGGTGCCTATGGTCGTGGTGCGCTGCGGGGGAATAACGTGACTGTCGACTATTACTCGGTCACCAAGGCGACGGGCGGCTTGCAGATCGGGGCGCAGCAATATGCGCATGTGCTGTTCTTCATGACCGAAGCCGCGCTCAGCGATTTCCGCCGCTCTCCCGGTTGGGCTGCGGGTGCCGATCTGGAATATGTCATCTCGGATCGTGGTGAAAGCGTCGAAGCGGATACCACAACCGTGCTTGCCCCCGTGCTGGCCGCCGTCTTTGGCCGCGCCGGTCTGCGTATCGGTGCCACGCTGGAAGGCACGAAATATTCGCGCATCATTCCCTAAGCAAAGCGCCCGATCCGCACCATCGCGGATCGGGCAGCTTTGGGCTTAACCCAAGGCGTTCAGACGTTTGAACAGCGCCGATGTATCCCAACGTCCGCCCCCCATTTTCTGCACATCCTTATAGAATTGATCGACCAGCGCCGTGACAGGCAGGCTCGCGTCGATCTCGTTGCCGGTGTCCAGACAAATCCCCAGATCCTTGCGCATCCAGTCCACGGCAAACCCGTGGTCGAATTTATCGTCCAGCATTGTCTCGTAGCGGTTGGCCATCTGCCAGCTGCCCGCGGCACCCTGGCTGATCACCTCGACCACATCGCGCCCGTCCAATCCGGCCTTCTGGGCGAAATGCAGCGCCTCGCTCAGGCCCTGTACCAGACCGGCAATGGCAATCTGGTTGCACATCTTGGTCATCTGGCCGGCACCACTGTCGCCAAGCCGACGGCAGATCTTGGCGTAAACCTCCATCACGGGCAGCGCGCGATCAAAGGCACCGGAATCGCCACCGCACATGATGGACAGCTGGCCATTCTCCGCCCCCGCCTGCCCGCCGGAAATCGGCGCATCGACAAAGCTGATCTGGCGCGCATCCGCCGCCGCGTGCAATTCGCGCGTAACCGCGGCCGAGACCGTGGTGTGATCGACAAAAATTGTGCCCTCACCCATGCCGGCAAAAGCGCCGTCGTCACCAACGCAGACGGATCGCAGATCGTCATCATTGCCGACGCAGGAAAAAACGATCTCTGCCCCTTCAGCGGCGGCTTTGGGCGTCTCTGCCATCTTGCCACCGTGGGTTTCTGCCCAAGCGCGCGCCTTCTCTGTGGTGCGGTTGTACACGGTCACGTCATGCCCCGCTTTTTGCAGATGCGCGGCCATTGGCGCACCCATCACGCCCAATCCCAAAAATGCGAGCTTTGCCATCGTCTTTTCCTTGTCATTCAGTTGCGCTATTGCCTGAGAGGAACCTATCACCCTGCGCGCATTGGTCAATCGCGCGTAGATATACCCAGGAGCATGACATGGCAGTGGTTTTTCGGTGGCTGATGCGAATTGCAACGCTCTTGGTGGTGCTGGCGGTAATTGGTGTCGGCGGTGCCTATTGGCTGGCCTCGCGGTCGCTGCCAGACTACGACGATACGGTCCGAGTGCCCAACCTCGGGGCCGAAGTGGAGATCGTGCGCGACAACGCCAATGTGCCGCATATCTTCGGGGAAAGTGACCAAGATGTGTTCTACGGGCTGGGCTTTGCCCATGCGCAGGACCGTCTGTGGCAGATGATCACCATGCGCCGCACGGTGCAAGGCCGCTTGTCCGAGGTTTTCGGCACCACCACCGTCCGTATCGACCGCCTGCTGCGCCGCTTTGATCTTTATACCTTGTCGGTGCAGTCGCTTCAGGCGCTCGACCCCAAGACCCGCGCAGCGCTGGATGCCTATGCCGCCGGGGTGAATGCCCGGTTGGATCAGATCAACACCGAAGCCCTGGGCCGCGGTGCCCCCGAAATGCTGCTGTTTGATGCACCCGTCGCCCCCTGGCGCGCAACGGATTCCGTGGCGCTGGTCAAGTTGATGGCCTTGCAGCTGTCGGGGCATCTGGATGCCGAGGTCAAACGCGCCCGCACCTCGCTGGCGCTGCCCGATCAAAAGCGCCTGTCCGATATCCTGCCTGACGCCCCCGGCAGTGGCATCGCCGCCCTGCCCGAATATGCGCAGCTGGCCCCCGGCCTGCCGCAGTTCGCTGCCAATATCCCGCTTGATCCCTCGCCGCTGTCGCCGTTCAAATCTTTTGATCTGGCGGGTGCCTCCAACGCCTGGGCTGCCGCACGGGATCGTTCTGCCTCGGGCGGGACGCTGATCGCCAATGACCCGCATCTGGGCTTCACCGCGCCAACCATCTGGTACCTCGCGCGGCTCGAGTTGCAATCGGGCGGTGTCATCGGCGGCACGATCCCCGGTATCCCCGTGGTGCTGACAGGGCGCAGCAGCGCGCTTGGCTGGGGGATCACCTCATCCTATGCCGACGATCAGGACGTCTATATCGAAGAGCTAAACCCCGACAACAGCGAGGAATACCGCACCCCCGACGGGTTCAAGAAATTCGCCAAGCGCGCGTCGATCATCACGGTCAAGGATGCCGATCCGATCACGCTGACCCTGCGCTGGACCGACAATGGGCCGGTGCTTCCCGGCAGCCACTATAACCTTGCTGCGATCACCCCGCCCGGTCATGTCGCCGCGCTGAACTGGACCGCGCTTGACCCCGCCGATACCTCGATCGCCGCGGCCATGCAGCTGATGGAGGCCAAGACCGTCGAGGAAGGGATCACCGCGGGCGAGGCCTATATCGCGCCGTCGCAAAACCTGACGCTGGTGGATGTGAATACCATCGCGATGAAAACCATCGGCGCGCTGCCCGCCCGCGACGCTGCGCATCAAAGCCAGGGGCGCATGCCCACACCGGGCTGGATCGCCGCGAACCGCTGGCAGGGCCGCCTGCCCTATAGCGCAAACCCCGAATTCCTGTCGCCCCGTGGCGGGATCATCGGCAATACCAACAACAAGACGGTGGACCGCCCCTTCCCCAACCACGTGTCCTTCCTCTGGGGCGATACGCAACGCATCCAGCGGTGGCGCAACCTGATGCAGCGCCGTCAGGTGCACACGCGCGACAGCTTTATCGAAGCGCAGCTGGATACGGTCAGCTTCACCGCGCGCTCTCTGCTACCGCTGATCGGGGCCGAGCTGTGGTTCACCGGCGAAACCGCGCCCGAAGGCACGTCTGAGCGCCAACGCCAACGGGCGCTGACCCTGCTTGCCGGCTGGTCGGGCGAGATGAACGAACATCTGCCGGAACCGCTGATCTATGCCGCCTGGCTGCGCGCCTTGCAGCAACGGCTGATCCAGGACGAGCTTGGGGCCTTGGCGGAGGAATTCGATCATGTCGATCCGCTGTTCATCGAACGTGTTTTCCGTGATGTGGACGGTGCGGCCGCATGGTGCGACGTGCTGCAATCCGCCCCGAAAGAGACCTGCCCCGACATGGCCCGCATGGCGCTGGACGATGCGCTGATCTGGATCAACGAGACATGGGGCAGCCAGCTGGAATCCCTGCGGTGGGGCGACGCACACCAAGCCACCCACGACCACCAGACCTTGGGCGAAGTTCCCGTGCTGCGCTACTTCATGAACATCCGCCAATCGACCTCGGGCGGTGACAACACCCTGCTGCGCGGCCGCACCCGCGGCACGGGGCCGGACCCTTTCGCCAATGTCCACGGCGCAGGCTTCCGCGGGGTGTATGACTTTGCTGACCCGGATTCATCGGTGTTCATCACATCAACGGGCCAATCGGGCCACTTCCTGTCGCATCACTACGACGATCTGGCACAGCTCTGGCGGCGCGGCGAATACATCCCCATGTCGCTGGACGAAGAGCTCGCCCGCGCCGCCCCCGTCGGCATCACCAAGCTGGTACCGGAGGCAGAATGAACCGCGTGATCCTTTTCAACAAACCCTTTGGCGTCTTGTCCCAATTCACCGACAAGGGCACCGAAGGCTCGCCGCGCCCGACCCTGTCGGCCTATATCGATGAAAAAGGCTTCTACCCCGCCGGACGGCTGGACCGCGACAGCGAAGGGCTGATGGTGCTGACTGACAGCGGCCCGCTGCAAGCCCGTATCTCGCATCCGAAATATAAACTGGCCAAAACCTATTGGGTGCAGGTCGAAGGCACGCCGGATGAACAAGCCCTCGCCGCTTTGCGCAGTGGTGTCACGCTCAAAGACGGCAAGACCGCCCCCGCCAAGGCGCGGCTGATGGACCCGCCCGATCCTCTGTGGGACCGCGACCCGCCGGTGCGGTTTCGCAAATCCGTCCCTGATGCCTGGCTCGAGATCACGATCACCGAAGGTCGCAACCGTCAGGTGCGGCGCATGACGGCCCATGTCGGCCTGCCAACACTCCGCCTGATCCGCGCGCGCGTCGGAGACTGGGAATTACACAAGCTCCAACCCGGCGCATGGCGCTTCTCGTCCGAGCTTGGACGCTGATTCCAAATGGCCTAAAATCCCGGGGGGCGGCCAAAGGCCGGGGGGCTGGCCCCCCTTTTCCCCGACGCCTGAACCGTCAGGAAAACACCCGCGTGCCCCAGACCCCCAACGTGGCAGAGGTCCCGGTCAACACCACCCCCCAAGAGAAATCGGTCGCCACCATCTGTGGTGTCCAGTCTTTCAACGTCGCGAGGTTGGTGAACTCATAGGTGCCATACCCCAAGGCCCCGATCAGCGCCGCATTGCCAAAGACCCACAGCAAGGATTTATCCTGTGCAATCGCGGGCCAGCTGACGAAATACAGCAGCACAGCGATATAGAAGGCATAGAAGACAAAGGCAGGCAAAAGCCGGAACTGGTCCAGCAGCAAGGGGCCGATATCGCGGCTGAAAACCGGTTTGATCAGATAGCTCAGGCCCAGAAAGTCGAGCCCCAGAAAGATCGCGAATGTCAGCACATAAAGAATAATCAAAGTCATCGGGGGCTCCTGAAAAATCAACGCTCCCCAATCATATGCAGCAGAGCCCGGAAAATGCGACTTTTCCGGGCGTTTTTTATCTTATTTCAATTGGTCCCGAAAGCTGCCGGCCTTACAGCCGCTGGTATTGCGCTTCTTGCTGTGCCGACCAGCGCACGATCAGATTGAACCCGTCTTCGGTTTGGGTTTCCTCGATCACGACGTCCTGTTCGAACAGCCAGGCGCGTTTCTTGCCGTCGGCAAAGGCCAGCGTCAGCTCGGCTTCACGCACAGCACCTTGCAGCGCTTCGGCGATGACCGCTTGCAACTCCTCCAACCCCTCACCCGTGATGGCAGAGATGGCAAGAACACTGTCGTCGCGCTGCGCACGGGCGCGTACGGCGGCGGCACGGTCGTCATCCAACTGGTCGAGTTTGTTCCAGACCTCGAAGCTGCGCGTATCCTTGGGCACGCCCAAGGACGTCAGGATATCGCGCACATTGCGTGCCTGACTTTCCGTCTCTGCATGAGAGATATCGCGCACGTGGCAGATGATATCGGCGGCCAGAACCTCTTCCAGTGTCGCGCGGAAGGCGGCGACCAGTTCCGTCGGCAGGTCAGAGATGAAGCCCACGGTGTCGCTTAAAATGATCTCTGGCCCGTCGGGCAGCACAAGGCTGCGCATGGTCGGGTCCAGCGTCGCAAACAACATGTCTTTCGCCATCACATCGGCACCGGTCATCCGGTTGAACAACGTCGATTTGCCTGCGTTGGTATAGCCCACCAGTGCCACGATGGGGAACGGTACCTTGGCACGCGCGGCGCGGTGCAAGGCGCGAGTCTTGACGACCTTGTCCAGCTGCCGGCGCAAGCGCACCAACTGTTCGTCGATGGCGCGGCGGTCCGATTCAATCTGGGTTTCGCCGGGGCCCCCGACAAAGCCCAATCCACCCCTTTGACGTTCAAGGTGAGTCCAGGCGCGGACCAGACGCGTGCGCTGATAGTTCAGCGCAGCCATTTCGACCTGTAGCACCCCTTCGCGGGTGGCGGCGCGATCGCTGAAAATCTCGAGGATCAGACCGGTACGGTCAAGCAGTTTGACGCCCCATGCTTTTTCAAGGTTGCGCTGCTGGACCGGCGTCACTGGTCCATCGACCAGCACCAGTTCAACCTCGGCCTCTTCAAAGACAAGCCGAAGCTCCTCGATCTTGCCAGAGCCGAACAGCATCCCCGCACTGACGGTGCGCAGGGGCACGATATTGGCCCCTTCCACGTCCAGATGCGGCAGGGCACGGGCCAAGGCAACGGCTTCCGCCAAGGCGGGCTCCGCGATGCGGCGGTCATTGTCTGACTTGATGTCAGGGTGAATCACCCAAGCCCGGGTACGCTTCGGGCCTGCGGTGTCATCAATTTGAAACGGAGGACGGCTCAATTAGCGTCTTCACCCTCGTATAGCGAGATCGGCGTGCTTGGCATGATCGTGGAAATCGCATGTTTGTACACAAGCTGCGATTGGCCATCACGGCGCAGAAGAACACAGAAATTGTCAAACCATGTGATGACGCCTTGCAGCTTCACACCGTTGATCAGGAAAATCGTTACCGGCACCTTTGTCTTGCGCACATGGTTCAGGAATGCGTCTTGCAGGTTTTGTCGGTCAGCCGCCATTGTTGGTCTCGCTCTTGTTCTTGCTGTTGTTCTTGCTGGCAACCGCGGATCGGTTCACCCCTTCGGAAGACTATGAAGACCCGCGCACAGAGTTTCCACCCCAAAATGTCAGAACTGTTGCGCGCAAAGCCGCATCCCGTGTCACGCGCGCCACAGATCAGGGGTGAGCAGCGCAATAATCGCCAAAGTTTCCAGCCGCCCCAGCACCATTGCCGCACATAGGATCATCTTGGCCCCGTCGCCGAGCTGGATCAACGCGATGGGGGCATCGGCGGCAAACTCCATCAACGGGCCGGTTGTCGCCAGTGTGGCCACCGACATTACCAGCGCATCGGCAAAGGGCGCGCCGACAAAGGTCAGCAGCAGGGTCACCCCCGCAAGCGACAGCGCGAAAAGCATAAAGAAGATCCAGGCGATGAACGCCCCGTTGCTTTGCAGCCGCCGCCCCGCTTGACCGGCGCCCGAGACAGAGTGCGGATGGACCAGCCGTTCCATCTCGCGGACGCCGTTGCGATACAGTGCAAAGACCCGCAACAGCTTGACCCCTCCGGCCGTGGTCGCCACCCCGCCGCCGATCAGCGCCAGCCCCATGAGGATCAGCCCCGGCGTCTCGAGCCCCGACCAGCTTTGCGCTTCGGCCCATGAGGCGCTGACAAATCCGGTGGTGGTCAGAAAGGAGGTGACTGTGAACATGGCCCCCCAGAAGGCGCTGCCGGTCTCAAGCGCTTCGGCGCTGGCATCCACATCGAAAGCGCCGAGAAAATGGCGCACGAACAGCACCACAGGCACGCCGAGGATCAGCGCCAGCCCCATGCGGAATTCCGGATCGGTAAAAAGCCCCCCTTGCGTCGCCGTCACCGTGTCTTTGGAAAAGGTCAGCCGCGACAGCGCGAACAGCATGAACAGCATCATCATCGCCTCGGCCCCAAAGCCGACACCGGTGTCATGCGTCCCGCCAAGTGGCGAGATGCCCGAGGTCGCCAGCACCGACATCGCATGGCACAGCGCGACCAGCGATCGATCTCCGTTGGCCAGCAGCAGCAGCCACAGCATCAATGTCAGCGCCAGATAGGTCGGCGTCAGCGCCGCCGCGGACCTGAGCAACCGTTGGCGCGGGTCGATCTGGCCCATATTGCTGCGGCGTTCGTCCGGGTTGCCGGGTTCGGCCTGCGAGGTCACCTCGAATCCGCCAAGGTGTAAAGGGGCCAGAATGGCCGACGCCGCGATCCACATCAGCAGGCCGCCCATCCAGGCGACCTGCGCGCGCCACAGATGTAGCGTGTCACTGATCCGCCCGGGATCATCGAACAGCGTCGCGCCGGTCGTGGTAATCGCGCTGACCATATCGAAATAGGCGTGCAGGAAACGCGTGGTCGGCAGGGCCTCAAGAAACGGGATCGCCAACAGCGCGGGCAAAAAGACAAAGCTTGAAAACAGCGACATCAACGGCCCCAAGGCCCCGTGCCGCGCGCGCCGTCCGGCATGGGCGACCGCAATCAGGGTAAAGATAATCACCCCCAGCAGCCCCGAATAGAAAAACGCCCGCGATGCCAGATGGTCTTGGGTGGTCAGCGCAAAGATTGCCGGAAAGATCGTCGAGGCGCTGAACACACCGAAAATCAGCAAGAACAGCGGCAGTTCAAGGATCTCGCGGCGGATATAGGATTTGCGTCTCACGTGCGGCGCTCCGGTAATTTGGACGCAGGCACCATCAGAAAAAGTCGATGGAGACCTGCATCAGCTGTTCGACCTGCGGCACGTCTTTGGCCAGACAGAACACAGCGATGACGTCACCTTCTTCGATACGTGTGGTGCCAAGGGGGCGCATGACCTCGTCGCCCTTGCGAACCATGCCCATCAGCGCCCCTTCGGGGAAATCAATGTCGGACACGCGTTTGCCCGCAATCGGAGAGGTCGACAGCACCTCGGCCTCGATCACCTCTGCCTCGGCGTCGCCGATGGAATAGACCGACCGCACCCGCCCGTGACGGATGTGCCGCAGGATAGAGCTGACGGTGGTGGAACGCGGGTTGATATAGGCGTCGATGCCCAAAGGCTCCATCAGCGGGACCAGCGTGGGGTCGTTGATCAGCGCGATGACATAGGGGCAGCCTTCGGATTTGGCGCGTACGCAGGCCAGCATGTTGGTCTTGTCATCATCGGTGATCGCCATCATCGCATCGGCGCGGCCAATGCCCGCTTCGGCCAGAAGGGACGCGTCCAGCCCGTCACCGTTGAGCACGATCGTCCGCTCCAACGCCTCGGCGGCGCGTTCCGCGATGCGGCGGTTCTTCTCGATCATCTTGGTGCGCACCCGCTTGCCGCGCGCCTCGAGGTTCTGGGCCACGGCCAGCCCGACATTCCCCCCGCCCACAAGCACGACACGTTCAAGCTTGCTGGTGGTCTTGCCAAAAATCTCGAGCGTGCGGGGGATGTCATCGCGGTGGCAAAAGACATAGCAGGCGTCACCGACAAAGAGCTGGTCCTTGGATTCCGGCGCAAACAGCGTGCCATCACGGCGCACCCCGACGACAACGGCGCGCAGCGTCGAGAACAGATCGGTCAACTGTCGCAGCGGCGTGTTCACAACCGGGCAGTCTTCGTCGATCTGGATACCGATCAGATGGGCCATCCCGTCCATGAACGTCTCTGTATCGAAGGCTGCGGGGGCCGAAAGCCGCTGCAACGCCGCATTCGCCACCTCTTTCTCAGGTGAGATCACAACGTCGATCGGCATGTGATCGCGACGATAAAGATCGGAATAGATTGCCGTCAGATAGGATTGGCTGCGCAGTCGCGCGATCTTGCGGTTGATGCCAAAGACCGAATGGGCCACCTGACAGGTGACCATGTTCACCTCGTCCGAATGGGTGGCGGCAATGATCATCTCGGCATCGCGGGCACCGGCGCGGTCCAGCACGTCGGGGTAGCTTGCAAAGCCGGCGATCCCTTGCACATCCAGCGTATCTGTGGCGCGGCGCACCAGATCGGCGTTGCTGTCAACGATTGTGACGTCGTTGCGTTCGCCCGAAAGATGGCGGGCAATCTGCCACCCGACCTGCCCTGCGCCGCAAATGATCACTTTCATAAATGGGGTTCCTTTGGCGTGAAGCCTTGCCTTGCGTCACCAGCTGGGGCGTGCCCGCGTGACCCGTGATATGCCAGTGATTTGAATGACAGATGGCTATGCAAGGGTCAATTCAAATGTCAGACTTGCTTCCATAGCAAGACGGGGGCGCATATGCGAAAAACGGCATTGATCATCTGGGGTGGCGTGGCACTGGCGGCCTGCGCACCGTTGAACACCTACTACAAACCCGGTGCCACTGTCGCGATGGTCGAACGCCAGACCACGCAATGTCAGGTCGATGCCTTGGCGCAGGTGCCCGTAATGCTTCAAACCGTGCGCACCCCGCCCCGTTTCATCCCGCCGCGCCGCGTCTGCCGGTCCGATGGCCGTTGCACTTCCCGCGCGGGATATTTCGAGCCCGGGCAGACCTATACGGTCGATCCCAGTGCCGATCTGCGCAAAAGGGTTGAAACGCAATGTATGGCGGATGCCGGCTTTGCGCCAGTGTCGATCCCGCAATGCCCCGCCGGCATCGCCAAGGCCGCGCCGCAGGGGCGCACGACCGCCCTGCCCGCGCTGACTGAAAACGCCTGCGTGATCCGCAATGACGACGGCAGTTTCCAGATCGTGACGCGGGGGTAGCGAGTGGGGTCAGCTATCGGCTGCCCCGTCATCATCCACATGCGCCACCCGCGTGCCCGACTTGGCCGAGGTCACCACCCCGAGACTTTTGAGCTTACGGTGCAGCGCCGAGCGTTCCATGCCGACGAAATTCGCGGTGCGGCTGATGTTGCCGCCGAAGCGGTTGATCTGGGTCAGCAGGTATTCGCGTTCGAACGCTTCGCGGGCCTCGCGCAGGGGCAAGGTCGCCAAGGCACCGGACAGCACCACGCGGCCCTCTTCATCGGTGGTTTCTTCCTCGCCCGGCAGCTCGCGCGCTTCGATCGGGCCGGTGCCGTCGCCAAGGATCAGCACACGTTCCACCAGGTTCTTGAGCTGACGCACGTTGCCCGGCCATACCATCGTCTGCAACAACGCCTCTGCATCGCCCGAGAATTCGCGCAGCGGCAACCCCTGTGAGGCGTTGAAGTCCGCGATAAAGTGGCGCGCCAAGACGGGGATATCCTCGCGGCGGTCCTCTAGCGACGGGACAGAGATCGGCACAACGTTGAGCCGGTGAAACAGTTCCTGTCGGAAGGTGTCCGCTTTAATCGCGGCGTCCAAGTCCTTGTTTGTGCTGGATATCACGCGCAGATCGACACGCACCTTGTCGTTGCCGCCGACGCGGGTGAATTGCTGGTCCACCAGTACACGCAGGATTTTCGATTGTGTCCCCAGCGGCAGATCGGCCACCTCGTCAAAGAAGATCACCCCGCCATGCGCCTGTTCCAGCAGGCCCGGCTCTACCCCACGGTCAGGGGTTTCACGGCCGAACAACACTTCTTCCATGCGGTCTGGCGCCACACTGGCGCAGTTGACCGTTACGAAGGGGGCGGAGGCACGGTTGGAATTGGCATGGATATAGCGTGCGGCGATCTCTTTGCCCGCCCCCGCAGGGCCGCGCAGCATCACCCGACCGTTCGATTTCGTGACCTTGTCAAGCTGCCCCATAAGCGTTTTGAAGGCAGTCGAGCTGCCGATCATATCAGTGCTCGCGACCTCGCGCCGTTTAAGGCTGTGGTTCTCGCGACGCAGGCGCGACGTTTCCATCGCGCGGCGGATCACCACCATCAACTGGTCGATATTGAAGGGTTTTTCGATGAAGTCATAGGCACCCTGCTTGATCGCCGCGACCGCGATTTCGATGTTCCCATGCCCCGAGATGATGACAACAGGCACATCCGGATTGTCCCGCTTTACCGTTTTCAGAATGTCGATCCCGTCCATCCGGCTGTCTTTCAACCAGATATCAAGGATCATCAGCGCTGGCGGCTCCGCGTTGATGGCCGAGATCGCCTCGTCCGAATTGCCGGCCAACCGCGTGACAAAGCCCTCGTCTTCCAGAATGTCCGAAATCAACTCGCGGATGTCGCGTTCGTCGTCAACGATCAGGATGTCACTCATTATGGGTCTCCAGTTCTGGGGTTCCGGTGGGGGCAGCAAGGGGTAGCGTGATCACCGCCATTGCGCCAAAATGTGTTTCGCCCGCGAAGACCGGCGCGTTTTCCAACGACAATGTCCCGCCGTGTTCTTCGATGATCTTTTTCACGATGGGCAGGCCAAGGCCAGTCCCTTCGGATCGGGTGGTGACATATGGCTC
>Ga0208833_1000059_pt1 | contig 30779 bp, 31 predicted proteins | sample DeeseametaMP1788_FD_184181 | JGI IMG/M metagenome (GOLD analysis project Ga0208833, IMG submission 184181) | Marine microbial communities from the Deep Pacific Ocean - MP1788 (SPAdes) | ecosystem: Environmental > Aquatic > Marine > Oceanic | place: North Pacific Ocean | collected 2011-05-03 | reverse complement strand
CGCGCCAGTGGTCCGAAGTATGCCGAACACGCCTAGTTTAATTGGTTATGGCGCGACAGGGCTTTATGCCAATGACAAAGTCACCGAGCAGCAGCGCGAAGCCACAAGTGCCATTTTCGAAGCCGTCGGCATCAGTGTTTGGGTTGATGAAGAAAACTTAATCGATTCAGTCACCGCGGTATCGGGCAGTGGTCCAGCACATTATTTCCTGTTTATGGAATCAGTCGTCCAAACAGGTATCGAACTCGGCTTACCCGAAGCAACTGCGCGCGAATTGGCAGCGCAAACAGCGTTAGGCGCAGCGGCAATGGTTCAGCAAAATGATGATATGGAAATTGGGCAACTACGTCGCAACGTGACTTCTCCGGGAGGCACCACAGCAGCGGCGCTCGACACGCTAAATGAGCATAAACTTCCTGAAATCGTGAAAAAGGCTCTTGAGGCGTCGGTTAAGCGTGCCAAAGAATTAGCTGAAATCGCCAATCAATAGTGGTAAAACCCTGACTAATACTATTTTGAGCCAATACATTCATGAATAACTTTACTTTCACACTACTCGAACATCTCTCCAACCTGTTGGTGATGATGTTTTTGATTCGCCTGTTACTACAGCTGGGGCAGGCGGATTTTCATAATCCAATTTCGCAGTTTATTCATCGGTTTACTTCGCCGGTGATTAACCCTCTGCGGCGCATTATTCCTGATCTAGGCCGCTTTAGTACCGCTAGCTTTGTGGTCGCCATGGTCATCATTTCCATTAAATTTGTCATCATCTCCACGGTATACGTCACGCTTCCGACGGAAGCCATGACTCTCGGTATTCTTATCGGACTGATGATGCAAGGCGCTCCGGCTATGGGCGGGTTAGTGATGATTATTACTAACATGCTACTGATATTATTCTTAGGTCTGATGATCGCCAGCTTTATGAGCGGTGGCCGCTATCATCCTGGTGTAGCATTTTTATACCAAGTCACACGCCCGATTTTGCGTCCCGTACAAAAGATCATACCGCCGATAGCTGGGTCAATCGATTTGTCCCCCATGATTATTTTGTTTGGCTTATGGTTCTTACAAGATGGCTTATATCGCTTAGGCGTCAGTTTAATTACAGGCTAACCAAACTCATACAGTTTAATGAAAAGTAGTCAGATTCGCTGAAACATTCAGCGCTTTTTGTTATCTTATAGTTACAGCCTGTTAATAAGGCGAAGGAGATAGGAGACCACAATGAAATACCTATTGAGAACGAAAAGCTTATTGTTAGCTGTATCTTTAGGAGTAATTGCGTTAGTCAGCAGCCCGCAAAGTGACGCTGGTGAAAAACGAGTTGATGATTACATCATTCACTATAACGCATTCAATAGCTCCTTTATCCAGCCAGAAACGGCGGTGCAGTATAAGGTTCAACGTAGCAAGTACACTGGGTTACTTAACGTATCGGTGCACAAAGTCGTTGAACAAGGCAAAGACAAAGCGCTTAAAGTCGCTATGCGCGGGCGCGCCACCAACAACTTGTCACAGCTACAAGAACTCGGGTTTAAAGAAGTTATCGAAGGCGATGCGGTTTATTATTTAGCTGACTTCCAATTCCGTGATGAAGAGAATATGGATTTGGAGTTCACTATCAATATTCCAGGCTATGAAAGACCGGTTAGCATCAATCTAAGCCAAAAGTTTTACGCCGATTAAATCATCGAGATTAAAACCACCGTAGTTACTCTATTCTGCGGTGGTTTACGTTATAATTATCTCCATTTTCAATCACGATCACACATCCATGCAAAAAATCGTCCTCGCATCAGGAAACCGTAAGAAAGTTGCCGAGCTAACTCAGCTGTTAGCCCAGTTTCAACTACAGGTTATTCCACAAACTGACTTGAACGTTGAAGACGTTCCTGAAACAGGTACAACATTCGTAGAGAACGCTATTATTAAAGCACGCCATGCTGCTGAGGTGACGGGGTTGCCAGCGATTGCGGACGACTCAGGTATAGAAGTGGATTATCTTGATGGACAGCCGGGCATTTACTCCGCGCGCTTCTCAGGAAAACACGGTGATGATCAAGCTAACAATGATCTGTTACTTGAGAAGCTTCAAGGCGTGCCAAGCGAAGAGCGAAGCGCACGTTATCAATGTGTACTGGTTTTTATGAAGCATGCCAAAGATCCAACGCCCCTCATTTGTCAGGGTTCTTGGGAAGGAAACATAATGACCGAGGAAGTCGGGGATGGTGGCTTCGGCTACGATCCTCTATTCTGGTGCGAAGAACATCAGTGTTCAGCGGCACAGCTACAGCCAGAACAAAAAGCAGCGATCAGTCACCGTGGTAAAGCGTTGAATGAACTGATGCTTAAACTTCGTGAGTCTATCGCTTAATGCTAACCAATCCGCCATTATCGCTCTATATCCACATCCCTTGGTGTGTGCGTAAGTGCCCCTATTGCGACTTTAACTCACACGCTATCAAGAACATAAAATCGGATAGTCAGACAGAGTTTGATTTGCCGGAGAAAGCTTATATTGATCGGCTGATCGAAGACCTTGAACAAGAGTTGCCTAAGGTTTGGGGACGACGGTTACACAGTATTTTTATCGGCGGTGGCACACCGAGTTTATTTAGTCCCGAGTCGCTTGATCGGCTTATAAGCGCCATTCGTGCCCGCTTACCTTTTGAGAACGATATCGAAATTACCATGGAAGCCAACCCTGGCACGTTTGAAGCTGAAAAATTTAGAGGCTTCCGACAAGCAGGCATCAACCGTCTGTCGATTGGGGTACAGAGTTTCAATGCTCAACATTTAGAGCAACTCGGCCGCATCCATAACCCTGAGCAAGCGATAGCCGCTGCTGAGTTTGCGCATGAAGCAGGTTATGACTCGTTTAATTTAGACCTAATGCATGGCCTACCCAACCAAACCGTTGAGCAAGCGCTCGACGATTTACAAAAAGCCATTAGCCTCAAGCCACACCATATTTCTTGGTACCAATTAACGCTTGAGCCCAATACACTGTTTCATCAACAGCCGCCTCAGCTACCTCACGATGAAGTTTTATGGGACATTCAAGAAGCCGGACAAGCGCTGTTGGCACAACACGGCTATGAACAGTATGAAACCTCAGCTTACACCAAGTCGCCACAGCTCCGAGCAAAACATAACCTGAATTACTGGCGTTTCGGTGATTATTTAGGGATTGGCGCTGGCGCGCACGGAAAAATTACTCGCCTTGATCTTGGTGAGATCCATCGCACTACCAAAAAGCGTCACCCAAAAGATTATCTGCAAGCATCCTGGGAACAAGTCAGCAGTGATACACCAATCCCCTCTCCAGAATTGCCCTTTGAATTCATGCTTAATGCGCTGCGCCTGATTGATGGTGTCCCAACAAATCTGTTCACTCAATATACAGGACTACCACTCTCCAGCATTCAGTCCACTCTCGAAGCAGCTATCGACGATGGATTGCTGGAAGATACTTCAGCACAATTGAAGCCAAGTGAAAAAGGTGCCCTGTTTCTTAACGAACTCTTAGAACGATTTATTCCAAACGATAACTCAACCCTAGAAAAAGATTCAGCGAGCATACAGTTCAAGCAGTTATAATTTTCATCAATAATTAACCCTATTAGCACTCACTGCCGTTAATATGGCAAGATATACTCATAGGTGTTCAACAGGTCCCTATTTCTAACTCTAGGATATGATTATGAAATATACATTGACGTTAATGGTTTCAGCCATAGCGCTGCTTGCTTTGGCTGGCTGCAAAAAAGAAGTCGCCAGTAACAATCCTCCACAAGTCCAATCATCGAACTTCACGGTCACTGCCGAATTAATGTACCGCGAAAAAATGCTCGCACCTAACGGCAGTACCTTAACCGCGACGGTTCAGGACGTGTCTATCGCTGATAAAGCGGCTGAAGTATTGAGCGAAGAAATTATTGGCCTTGGCGATGACGTCCAGCTTCCTCTTAGCGTGACATTGGAAGTACCGAAAAAGAAATTAAATCCACGACATATTTATTCGCTTCACGCTAGGCTGGAAGACGCTAACGGCCAACTTATGTGGATATCCACCACACGTCACACTATCGATACCGAAGGCATGTCCCACGACATGGGTGATATCATGTTAGAACGTGTCAAATCAGGCACAGTAGACCCTAAAGTCGACTCAAAATATCCACTGCCTTTTACCGCCCGCGGCAATGAACCTGGCTGGTTAGTCAAAGTAGAACAAGAGCATATTGAAATACAAACCAACTATGGCCAGAACACAGTCCGCACGCCGCGTCCAGTGCCTCAGCCTTACAAAGGCGGCTATAAATACCACGCCGAAACGGAAGCACACATCGCCATTATTGATGTTCAGCGTAAGCTTTGCTACGACGATATGTCTGGCAGGCCTTATCCTGCTCGAGTAACGTTAACGCTGGATGGAAAAACTTACGAAGGCTGTGGCGGCGATCCGCTAGACTTATTAACGGAGAAAGAATGGGTAGTCGAAGATATCGCTAAGAGCGGTATTATTGATAACTCACGGGTCACCATTAATTTTGACTCAGAAGGACGCGCCTACGGCATTTCTTCTTGTAATAGCTATAGCGCAGCTTATGAGCTAACTGGGGAAACCTTAACCTTTAAAGCGCCAATGGGAACGTTAAAAGCTTGCGCCCCAGCTCTGATGAATCAAGAGCAAAAGTTCTTAGATACTCTAAGCAAGGTCACACGATACGACATCGACGGTTATGGTGCTTTGATTCTTACCACAGAAAGCGGAAAGACCATTACTGCAAGACAGTGATAAACTAACTTTATTTGGTGGGCCTAGGCCCACCTCGTTCACTTGTTCAAAATCTTTGGAGGCAGGAAAATAGTGAATTCGTTTATCGGCTCAATCAATACACTATGAGGCACTTGCTGCTCCTCTTTAGTTACTAATCCCATCCGAGTTAGTAAACCGAAATCTGCTGATTGTAGTGTTGCAGGCTTAACTTCTAACTTCTTATGCCAAACTCTATAAGTTCCTAGCTTTCCATCTCTTCTAAAGTAAAAACCAGCTAGTGGGTGCGTCAAATAAACTAAACCTGTTTCAGTATCGGGAAAGCCTAAGAGGTTCATTTCATCTTCTGAGCTTTGACTTATATGAACATTCGCTGGTGCCCAGTCAGCTTCGGTAGTCATTTTATAGCTTTTATAGATCTTGGCTTCATTATCAAACTCACAGTCAAAATCAACACGTCCCGAAAACCAAGGTAGGTCCCATAAATATCTTGGTACGCACAGCGTCCACGAATCCAAGGTTGTACCAATAAACCATACACAGCGTTCATTAGTATTTTGATCAATAATATAGATTCGGTAATTTGTCTGCCCCATTTGGAACTTAGGGAAAGGAAATACAGCCGAAGTAAAGTCTACATCAATAAAGGGCACTACCGAAATAAGCGCTCTTGGCTGGCCTTCTATATCTACGGTATCTAATTTAAAACGCTCAGGGAATAATCCATTAAACCTCTCTGGTGGCACTGCATAGGTTATGATAGCGAAGTGTTTCAACCCACAAAGAACATCGATCCCTTTTGGCTTCGGCCTTTCATCTAGATAATCATCAAACTTTAGCTTTTCCATTACGTTCTTCCCTTAGTAACATTTCAGCTATAGGTTTTAAGAATCTACCGCTGAAAACATCAAATCCCACACCCCATGCCCAAGATTCTGTCCTCGAACCTCGAATTTAGTTAAAGGCCGTGATTCTGGGCGTGGTACGAAATCATTAGCTTCCGATAAGTTTTTAAACTCAGACATAGGACTCAATACTTCGAGCATATGTTCTGCGTAGTTTTCCCAATCAGTGGCTAGGTGGAGAATACCGCCTGGCTTAAGTTTCTTGTGTAACTTCTTACAAAATTCGGTTTGTACAATACGGCGCTTGTGATGGCGCTTTTTATGCCACGGATCAGGGAAAAAGATCTGGATGCGCTCGAGACTGTGGTCAGGGATGCAGTGCTCTATGACTTCAACCGCATCGTGGTTAATCACTCGAATATTCTCTAAGTTATACTCTTCCGCTAACACTAAACATGCACCGACTCCGGGGTTATGCACCTCAATTCCGATAAAGTCATGGTCACGTTGATCTCTAGCTTGCTCGGCAAGAGACTTACCCATTCCGAAACCAATTTCTAGCACCACAGGCGCTTCGCGACCAAAGATGGCCTCGAAGTCATAAAGTTGCTTGTCGTATTCAAGCCCTAGTCGTGGGAAATGAAGGTCCATCGCGCGCTGCTGCCCCTTTGTTAAACGGCCTTTGCGCAGCACAAAGCTACGGATTTTACGTTTGTTTTTTTCTTCAGAATTCAAAGGGATAGCTCTCTTTTCAATAAACGCTATAATACTTGGGAGCGATTTTACCATATTGTAAAAGTTTGAGGTAAATTATGTGCTTAGAACCACAAAGACGTTGCGAAAATATAGTCAAATCAGTAAGGTGGTTCATTCGGGTTTTAGAGTTTGCTTATAGACAAACTCAAGAAAAATAACGAAAAAAGATTAGGAGTTAGGAGAGGAATGCCATTTCCGGATTTACCGAATGGGCATGCACTTTTTGTGCTGTTGCTGACGGTTTTTGCCTTGTATTTATTCCGACGCGATGACATACCGCTGGAGACATCCTGCGTAATCGTGCTGTTGGTCTTAACCATGGGCTTTACCTTCGCACCATTCCATAACTTCAATGGTCTCCTCGAACCAATGCAGTTCTTTAGTGGCTTTGGTCATGAAGCATTGGTCGCTGTATGTGCGTTGATGGTTGCGGGCCAAGGCTTGGTTAGAACTGGCGCCTTAGAACCGATCGGCCGTTTCTTGGCACGAATCTGGAAAACTGCCCCGCTTTTTTCGCTATTACTTACCTTACTCATTGCAGGCATATTGAGCGCATTTGTTAACAATACGCCGATCGTTGTCTTACTTTTACCGATTTTAATCAGTGTTGCTGTACGCTCCAATCGTAGCCCTTCAGGTCTATTATTACCCATGGGTTTTGCCACAATCGTGGGCGGTATGGCCACCACGATTGGTACTTCGACCAACTTACTGGTTGTTTCTGTCGCCGCCGACTTAGGGCTGGAACGCTTTGGTATGTTCGACTTTATGCTCCCAGCAGCTATGGCGGGAGCTATTGCCGTGGTCTATTTATGGCTCGTCGCGCCCAAGATCACACCTGAGCGCCAAGCTTTGATGAAAAATACATCGCCCCGAATCTTTACCGCGCAACTGCATATCAACGACGATTCTTTTGCTGATGGTAAGCCCCTAGCTGAAGTCATTGGCAAGACAGATGGCATGATGAAAGTGACTCGTATTCACCGTGGCTCCGATGCCACCATTATGCCCATGCCCGATGCGATCATCCGTGCTGGCGACAAACTGCGCGTTACCGATTCCCCTGATCGCTTAAAAGAATATGAACAAGTATTGGGCGCTCGACTTTATAAGTCCGGCCAAGAAGTTAGTGAAGACCATCCCCTCACAGCTGAAAATCAGCAGCTGTCTGAACTGGTGGTAACCCCAGGTTCCCCGTTGGCTGGTCGCTCGCTCAAAGACGTTAGCTTCATGAACCAATATGGTTTGGTCGCCATCGCCCTGCATCGCGCAGATCGCGTGGTTGATATGCACAACAAAGGTTTGGGCAAAGTCACGCTGCATGTTGGTGACGTATTGTTGGTTCAAGGCGGCCAAAGTGAAATTGCCGAGTTTAAAAAACGTGGTGATATTCTGGTGCTTGATGCAACCACCGACTTACCACGCTCACACCGTGCACCAAGAGCCTTAATCATTATGGGGTTGGTCATTCTGTTTGCCGCAGTTGGCCTACTGCCTATTGCCGTTAGTGCCTTGGGCGGTGCCTTGTTAATGATTCTGACTCACTGCATCACATGGCGCGATGCCATGAATGCACTCAGCGCACCCGTGGTCTTAATTGTCGCCGCCAGTCTGGCTTTGGGTATCGGCATGACGGAAACTGGCGCAGCAGAATATTTAGCACAGGCCTTCGTCTCCGTGCTGCATGGTGCTCCGCCCGCAGTATTGCTGAGTGGCCTCATGCTGCTACTGGCTATTCTGACCAATGTAGTATCGAACAATGCCGCAGCGGTTATCGGCACGCCGATTGCAGTCAGCGTGGCGACCCAGTTGAATCTGCCGCCAGAACCTTTCGTTATCGCGGTACTGTTCGGCGCAAACATGAGCTTTGCCACACCAATGGCGTATAAAACTAACTTGCTGGTGATGAATGCTGGTGGTTATAAATTCTCCGACTTTGTTAAAGTCGGTGTGCCATTAGTCGTCTTGATGTGGATATCATTGTCGATTATCCTGCCGATTCTTTACGACTTCTAATGGTTAACATTCATGTGGTCAGCAACCGAGTTTCAGCAAAAAGTAATTAATTACTATCGCCAGCATGGACGCAAACACTTGCCTTGGCAAGGCACCAAAGACGCCTATCGAATTTGGTTGTCGGAGATCATGTTGCAGCAAACCCAAGTCACCACCGTCATACCTTATTACGACACCTTTTTGCGGCGCTTCCCGACTATTGCCCAACTCGCTGAAGCAACCAGTGATGAAGTGATGCACTTGTGGAGTGGACTTGGCTATTACAGTCGCGCCCGTAACCTGCACCAAGCGGCAAAGATGGTGGCTGAAGAGTTTGACGGCCAATTTCCACAAACTCCAGCCGACATTGAAACCCTTCCAGGCGTCGGTCGTTCAACTGCTGGCGCCATTGCCGCTTTTGCTTTCGACGAGCCTAGCGCGATTCTTGATGGCAATGTAAAGCGAGTACTCGCCCGCTGCTACGGTATCGAGGGATGGGCCGGTAAATCATCGGTGCTGAAGGCCTTGTGGCAGCGTGCTGAAGAAAACACACCACAAGAAAATACGGCTCAATACAACCAAGCCATGATGGATCTAGGAGCTGTCGTTTGTACGCGCACAAAGCCCAAGTGCGAACAGTGCCCGCTGTCGGAGCAATGTTACGCATTGGAACATGAGAAAATTGCTCAACTTCCCGGTAAAAAACCCAAAAAAGCCCGGCCCAAGCGATCTGTATACTGGCTGATTTGCTTAGAAAATGCACAAGTCATACTGCACAAACGCCCACCATCCGGCATTTGGGGCGGCCTCTGGTGCTTCCCTGAACTGGAAAAGTCAGTTGAAGAACCTAAGCATGAACAAAAACTAGACAGTTTTATCCATAAATTCAGTCACTACGACTTAGAAGTGCAACCATTGCTAGTGAAAAAGCTTCCCAACACAGGTATCATGGAGCCCAACGAATTCAACCACTTTGCGCTCGACTTCTTGCAAAAGAAAACGCAGCAAAAAACTGCAGAAATAGGACTACCGACTCCGGTTAGTAAGGTCCTAGCCAGTCTTGACCCGCAAAGTCTAAAAACTTAAGTGGAGCAACGAATGTCACGTACAATCTTTTGTAAAAAACTACAAAAAGACGCCGAAGGAATTGGCTTTAAGCCTTTCCCTGGTGAGCTAGGCGAACGTATTTATGACAATATTTCACAAGAAGCATGGCAAATGTGGCTAGAGCACCAAACCATGCTAATTAACGAAAAGCGTCTTAGTTTAATGGACGAAGATACCCAGAAATACCTCGCTGACCAAATGGAAAAGTTCCTGTTCGGAGGCGACTACGACAAAGCCGACGGCTATGTCCCAGAGGCCAAGCAATAAATTTCAAATTTAGGCTTGACTTAAATCGGCATAATCGGTTTAATACGCGTCCTCGGCCTGGTAGCTCAGTTGGTAGAGCGGAGGATTGAAAATCCTTGTGTCGGCAGTTCAATTCTGCCCCGGGCCACCAACTTTATTATATAAAACAAGGCGTTACATCTGTAACGCCTTTTTTATTGCCTATTATTTATTCAGTGGGCTACCTATGGGCTACTCAATCATCTTATAAAGTTTATAATTTCAGAATTTTACTGTTATTGCTTATTTGTTAGCGTCGTCAGCAGCTTCTGCATTTGTTTTTTCATTAAAAGTATGTAAGAGTTCTTAAAAAGAAATTTTCAAGGAAGCAAAATGAGAATAATAAATGCCATAATACATAAGCTGGAAAAAGAACCTCGCTCCACCGATGCTGAATATAGGAAAGGCCACCCTATACAGACAAATAGCGGAGCCCTTACACGCTTTGCCGAAGCCCTGCAAACAGCTTACAGCAAAAAATCAAAGGCGACGGGCTCATTCAATGACAATGAAAACGTTTATAGGTTTCCGATCCACTTAAAAGAGTATTTTGTAAGAATGGAAATGCAAGAGCCAGCTTTCGTTCAATTCACTGAAAATGCAATGGAGCTGCTTGTTAACAAAGTCAAAACCGAACCCATGGCGAAAGGTGGCTTCGTCCTATTTCTACACTACTCTTACAATGATACTCATTACTTAATGGTACTCTTGCTGAGTCATAAAAATGTTTTTAATATTGAAGATCTAGATATTGAACAACTTAAGGCAGTTGATCTAGAGACACTTAGGTATGCCGCAAGAATTGATTTAACAAAATGGTCAAATACTCTACTTAGTGACGAAGTCGCAAATGAAGAAAATAATATACAAACCTATCTTAACTTCATAAGAGGAAGCGCTGAATCTGTATCACGATACTTTCAAGACTTTATAGGCTGTACGGATTTCTCCCCTGCACAACAGTCAACTAAAGGAATGATAGATGCCTCTAGGAAATATATGGCAGATGTTATGGACCTTTCTCCCGATGAACGAAGAAATGTGGAACAAGCAATTTTAGAGTATTGCCTAGCCCAAAGAGAGAATGATAATCCCGCTTCTCAAATAGCAATTGCAGGTATAATTGATCATGATAATGTTGATAGGTACATTACATATATGGGAGAACAGGATGATGTATTATACCCTGACAGTTTCGTACCTCATTTAAATGAGCTAAGGAAGCTCAAGCGTTATTCTTATAAAAGTAATCAGTATGGATGGAATTTAACGTTTGATCACGTGGCGTATGAAGAATATGTCAATTATGACCCTGAAGAAGATCGAATAGTGATAACGAATGTTCCGAAAGACTTTGCGGATAAACTTGACTTGTAATGGCTACTTTTTCAAATCTGATTAACTGTATCAGAAATTATTCAACAGAATCTCATTCAAGAGCGCAAGACTTTGAGTTTAATGTAAAGTTAAACCAAGAGACTTTCAGTGATCTTAGAAATTTTATAGACGAAGCAATAGAGAGCAAAGAAAGCTGTCCAATTGCTCAAATTACGGTCAACAAACGTCAAAGAGCTATACAAAACGCAAATGATTTGAGGCAATTTCTTGGATGTGATATTAGCTTTTCAGTTGAGTCTTTAGACTATGGTGGAAGAATATTTTCTTCATTACAAGATTTTGTTAGTTCGAACTGTCATCTTAAAGAACCAGAAGTATATTATATTTGTGATATTGATTACTTGTCTTCCGAAGACATAAACAATACTTTAATTGTCAATTACCAAAAAGTCATCTTGTTGTTAGATATCTTTGATAAAGTTGGTGACCACACAGATAAAAGTAAACATAGTCATCATGAATACTACATCTTAAGAGAAGATAAAGTAGCCTTTAAATCTCACTATACCGATAAATGCCTGCCTAACGATCTAGATTTAATTCAGTCGCTTCACTCAGAGCTGGTACCAACAGAAAATGAATCTCACTTATTAGAAAAGAGAAGAATTTTTTGCAAGGTCCTTTACGACCATTTTAAGTCATTACCAAACAATGAAAGTAATGTTGAATCAATATTGGCAAATTTGGAGAAGATTTTCAATCAATACAGATTAGCATACGATCTATATATTAATGAATTTTCTTTTAACAAATTTTTAGATGAAATATCCAGAAGAAAACTTGATTTTATTAATCAATTAAACGACATAGTGTCCGATGTAGCGTTTAAGCTCATAAGCTTACCCATTGCTGCGGTTGTTATTTCTATTGTTGATAAGTCTGAAAGCTCTACACTTATAAAAGTTTCTGCAACTCTATACGCAGTTATCATTTTAATTCTACTTTATTACAAACACAGCACTCTTTCAGTTATACAAACATCTGTCGATGATTCATTTTCCTATTTACAATTAGAAGATGACTACAAATATGGGGATGAGTTTGATGAGAATTTAGGTAAGGCCAAAACTAGTGTAGAAAAAAAAATATCTCTTACAAAACTAATTATAAGGTCATTTGCTATTATTGTTTTCTTATCGTTGCTCTACATTTATTTCTGTAAGTTTAGTTAACGATTTATTAATAATAACAATATTAGTCAATTTCATTTCTCAGCCAATTGTGATTATCTATGCCGTACTTACTTTATAATTAATGGACTTTATTACTATGATATTGCATTTATATGAGTGGTTTATAAATAATTCAGCTGAAATTCTCATTGGAACCTCTGCTTTAATCTTAACAACAGTCACGGTATACCAAACACGTAAACATAACCGTCTTTCAATTACACCTCATCTAAATACTTTCTTGGATCATGGAGATAAAGAGGTAACTCTCATACTATTAAATAATGGTATCGGACCGGCTCGGATTGACGATATAACTGTCTTCATTCGTGAAAATGATTTTAAAGGTGACCTTAAACAAATTGCATTTAATCAGATTCAAGATGTCTTACTAGAATGCTTAACAATAGAATATGCAATACACCTCGGTAGCAACTATTCTTTATTACCGGGAAGCAAGCATGAACTAATTAAAGTATCCATTTCAGACTCCGAGTATACAAGAGCTCAAATAGAGCGCAACTTGAAACAAATTCATTTATTAATAGGCTACTCTTCTTTTTATGGTGATACGTTTACTTTAGATACCAGAAAGACTTTTTGGAATAGCCAGGATGAGTAGCCTAAGGTGCACTCTTAGCCCTATCGGCTATTTCTTGTAGTGTCTGGTCTATAATCTCTAATAAAGTAACCTTTATTTCTTTCTCCGTTTTTAACCTCAACACCATTGGGGCCGCTCTATCTGGAACTGCTATAAACTTACTAATAATTTCTTGCTTAAGCTCACCGAATTGTCTTTCTATTTCCTCTATAGTTGCTACCTCACTCTTAGCTTTTGCAGCCTTGTGTTCCGCTAACAATGCGTCCGCTCTGAGCTTTTGTTGTCTATAGAGCTCCTTTTCTGAATCCAGTTCTTTTAGTTTACGTTTTGCTACATTACGCTGAATATACCATTCTAAAACTACACTAGATTCAAACTCCCAAGGGATCCCCTTGGCTCCTTTAGTAATATAGGGACAACCTTCTTCGATTAAACTATCCAAAGTTGGCTTAGATATCCCCATTGCTCCAGCCATTTCAGCTCTATTTAAAATCATGCCTACCTCCGTAGTAATAATAAACAACCATAGAATTGCCACGCACAATGAAAACTCCGCGAAGCCGCGCACCCTTATAGCGAAAGTCCTGGGAAGGACCCGTTTCTTTTAACCGGCGAAACGACCCCCACCTCCCCCAGCCTCTGGCCTAAACATATTATTAACGTGTGTTATAGCGACTATCTTAATAGTCGTGTTATACACACTATAATATATATAGGTGGCAAAGCGGCAAGCTATAAAAGCTATACAAATCAATTAGATACAAACTTTTCCGCTTTATGTTTTGCCGGTTCAAACGGCAAGGCTTTTCATAATAAAATCAATGACTTATACACTTGCCAGCATAGCTTTGCCATCGGCGAACTACTGAGCGGCAAAACTATTCATTACTTACCACTTCTAATTGAATCCCTTTCGCTGTCCGGTTTGATCTGATTCGCCCCCAACCCTCTAGCTTATCTATCGCTTCTCTTATCTTATTCCGGCTATAACTGGTGGTAGAGCAAAGGTCTTCTATTACCTTTGTCTTTGAATGCTTTGAGAGCTCAATACTCAATAAGGCTTTATATACTTCCTCCACGAAGTTGCTTTCGCTACTCTCATCTTTATGAATAGCAAACCCAGCAAAACATTCGCCGCTTTTAAATGCCTCTCCTTTTTCGTTAACTTTTATTAACTGATGAATATCTCCTGAAAGCTCACCATTATTACTCTTGGTAACCTTTAATTTTATAGCGCCTTTCTTAGCCCTGCTAATATTCAACACCCACCTGGCGCACCGGGTTAGAATCGGATGTCCTGCGGTCGCATTAAGATCTAAAGTCCCGCCTTGCCCATAAGGATTTAATTTTGCCGATTTTGTTGGATGATGGACTCCTAGCACAGCGCAGTTATATTTTCTTGCTATCATTGAAAGATAATCGGATAAATCTTTCATTGGTTCCGCACTAGACTCATCACCATCAATCAATAAACCAATAGGATCAATAATTATGAGTGAAGGGTCCCTCCACCCTGGAGCACCTTTGTAGGCTACTGCTTGTCTTAAATACTTTAGAATGGCTTCCTTCCGGTCGGATGGAGTTAAAGAGCCATCAAAGTCTTCATGGGTCATGACGCCAAAGTATGGGCTCTTTTTAATGCCTAACCGGTCTCCAATATTAGTGCATCTTTGCTTTATTTCCTTCTGATCATCTTCTTGGAAAATCCCAATTACTGCCCCAGGCTTACCAACTTGGAAGAGATTGCTCACTGTGCTGGGCTGCTCCTTTTGGTTTGAAACCTCTAACGCCAACTCTAGACTAAGCATTGTTTTTCCTATTCCCTCTTCCCCCACTATTAAGCCAAATTGTCCTGTTGATAATGAGTCTAATACCTTAAATGAATAATCCCCTTCATCGTCGGCCTCTACTTCATCCCTCAATGGATTGAATGCACATATATAATTCTCACTAATCAGCGTCTTTGTCCTTTCCAGCGCTAACGCTATAAATTCATTAATTGAGTCAGCAACCATACTAACTACATCGTCCCAGCTTTTATATTCTTGCTCTTGGTAACTCCATTTATCATGCAATGGCTCGTTCACCATATCTCTTATTTTTGGAAGTCTGACTTTAATGTTTGTTTGCTTTGAGTCCGTGTATATTACCAAATGATCTTGCACTGCTTTTTTCTCTGACTCTGACTTAAGACCGCACCTTGAAAAGTCCGATAACCATGAGTCGATTCCGAGAGAGCAATGATAGTCCTCAATCGCCTTTTCCAGTCTGAATATTTCTGGCGTTATAGATCCTGCAATCAAGAAACCACAATATTCATGCTGCCCAGCACCATATCTTGCCCGACTAGTGTCTACTTCCTCTCCGTTATTAATATCAAACTTAAAACCGTTGCTTAAGCATCCAGGCTTGCAAGACATGAGCGCTTCAAGAGGGCCTAATAATACACCCAGGGATCTAGACCAGTGCCTTACAGAAAATAGAGGTACTCCATGAAAGTTATCGCTATTAGAAAGCCTTAGATCTGTAATATAAGCACCCAGGTTTATGTAACCAATATGCTTATTTTCACTCATTGAGCTTCCCCCATATAAACACCCGGAAGTAAAATATATCTAACCGTCCAAGTCTTATTACCAAGCTCATCGTAGTAACTCGTTCTCTGGCTAGTTATATTGAACCTATGTTCCAATTTGAGTTTTGAGACAAGTTTAGTGATACTGCCAAACCCATAATCGACACCATTCCGTGCAAGAACTCCCTTGGTACCTCTATTTCTCAATAAAGTAATAAGTTGCTTTTGGTGTTTGGTCTTAGGTGAAATAGGCTTTGTTAGGTTTTTATATTGCATACCCTCCTCCTATAACGTATGTGTTCTTGTGTTTGCATCCATATAGGCTTTAATATCACCTAAACGGTATCTCACACTTCTTGAGCACTTTTGATAAGGAAGGTTTCTTGAACCATTTGATGCCCAAGCCTCGAGGGATTTAATTGATAACCCCAGCAATGATGCTGTTACTGTTCTCGTTATCAATGCATTAGGGTACTGGGATGCAAGGTTTATTAAGTTGCTGAATTCAGCCTCTTGAGTAGGTGACAAGTCACCGTGGGTGTTCTTTGCTTTGTGCAAAAGCTCTATAGGGTTTGATAGATTCATACATTGCCTCTTGCTGTTTTGTATTATTTACAAGGCAATGATTGCGTTTCTCTGGGTTAGATAGAAGGCGTAATTTGAGGTTGTTTTTTTTACTAAAGTATACGTCTAGTTCAATCCACAGCCTCTAATATTTTTTTTATATGCCCTTGGGGACTGAACCCATACCCTAGGACACGATTAATTAAATAACTCATCAAGTCGCTATATAATGATTTTTCTCCTTTTTTGTAGTTATATTTTAACTCTTCACCTGGGAATGCCTCTTTGAAGAATTTAGTGAATATTACTCCAGCATTTGTAAACTCGAAATTTTTCTTTGTCCAGTTACGCTCTATTTCTAAAACTCTAGACTGTACTGCGGCTCTAAGCTTAATAATTGACTCATAGACCCCGCTATCACCTTCTAAGAATACAGTCTCTATACTGTCGTCTAGATCATCATAAAGCACGCCTTTTAGTCCATTCCCCACGTATTCTTGATGTAACAAGAAGTACTCATGATCAATAACTCTTAAGCTACCAGGCTCTATCTCCTCAAGAGCATCCAAGGACCTAGACAAACTTTTTTCGAGATCCTTATAAGGTTTTATATATTCCTTTTTCCCTTTATGATCTAAGCATTGCTTTCCCACCTTGTGGGCGTAATAAGCCACTTTTAAACCATCCTTTATAGTTTCAATCTGCTTCGTGCATGCAGATTTTGGAATGATTTTCCTTAACTCTCGCAATTGTTCAGAAGTGAGTTCTAGCTCTAACGGTAGGGTGATAGTCTTTTTATCAGTATTAAGCTGCCTCATACTTTACCTTAAAATGTGCCTTAGAATAATTAACCGGTCAACCTGTAAGGCGGCAGGCTTTCGGGAGCTACCCTAGACCGGTTACAACTGCTAATTTAATTTATCTTCAATAGATTCTATCTTCTCGTAGATTTTTGAAAAGCTTTCATTTGCTCCCTTATGTAATGCATCAGCTCGTGGGGCCCAATCACTAGTAGTTATTTCACCATTTCCTTTAGTAGCTTGGTCACCTATATCTTTTAGGGCATTCACTAGCGAATGGTAATCTAGTAATTCTTTTGCTATTGAATCAAGTTGAGTTTTTAGTTCTGCATTGTTCATATTGTCTTCTTCCTTTTGTTTTCAAGTGATACGACTGGCGCTGTCTCAATAGCTCCAGCCTGTTTTAAAATATATTCATTTATTTTCTCGATGGGAGCTCTTAAACGTTCAACATCCCAGACGATATAACCCGCCGTGACGTCGCCCCCCATTGAGTGATTAACTAATTTCTTAACTGCGTAGGGTGATATATCAAGACTTTCCGCTATGCTGATAAATGTTCTTCTTAAATCATGAGCCGTGACTCTTATTCCACAAATCTCCCCAACACGGTCAAATGCTTTCTTTGGGTCCTTTAGGTGTGCGGTTCCTCTGCCATTAAATACATACTCGCTAACTTTCTCGGCTTGCCGTCTTTTTAACATTTCTTTGATATATGACGTTATTGGAAGCGTTAGTGGCTTTTTATTCTTGGTCCTAACCACTGTCATGCAATCATTTCTAAAATCTATGTTTTCCCATCTAATAGTTGCGGCTTCCATTCGACGCATACCGGTACAAAGAACAAATCTTAGGTAATCAGCTAAGGTCCCAGCCGTATCATGCTGTGATGGCTCTGCCTCGACCATGCGATCGATGGCAGCCCACCAAGGTTTAATGTCATTTGGCTTTAAAATCCCTTGCCGGCGCTCTACCTTATTCCACTCTCTGTTATGGCTTATCCTTGTTACTGGGTTGTCCAATATCATTGGATTACCCATATCATCTTCATATTCTCCATGAGCAAAGTTAAATAAAGCCCTTAAAACCCGCATACACTTGTTAGCAGTAGCTGGCTTGTCAGCGCTCATATGTCTGAACTTTGCCGCAACATCATTTCGCTTAATATCCAATAGAGGACGGTTCATCCATTCAGACATATTGTTTTTAATTACTGATCTATAATCCAGCTTGGTACTCTCCGCTAATCTCCTATGGACCAGAAAGTAGTCTTCTAAGCATTGGGATAAAGTCACACCCCTGTTCCGTTTCGCCTTCTTGGCCTGGTTTGGATCTATGCCATCAAACATTTTGGCTATTTCTTGTTGAGCATTTTTTCTGGCATGCTCCACAGTCATAGATGGAAACTGCCCTAAAGTAACTCGCTTGGGTTTACCGTTGAGCTTTTTATAAACTAAAAAGGATTTAGTACCGGTATACGACACTCGCAATTGAAGACCTTTCACTTCACTATCTTTGTAGGTCACCCTTCCGGATTCGGGAAGTTGAATTTTAAGCAGCTTTGATTTGCTGAAACTGAAGGTTGTTTCCATTGTTATTAATCGCCTTAACTTAATAGGTGAAAGAGGCCTTAAATCTTTCACTTAAAATCCTGGGCTACCTCTGGGCTACCGGCGAGGTAGAAATCAATGGAAATCACTATAGATCGAAAAATAGCCATATATCAAGTATTTATTTGATTTATATAGAGAAATAGAGTTTCATAGAGCTCAATAAAACTCGTAAATTAGGATTGAAAATCCTTGTGTCGGCAGTTCAATTCTGCCCCGGGCCACCATTATTAAGAAAGCCTGACTAGAAATAGTCGGGCTTTTTTTATCGCTGTTCTTTTCTTCCGCACCCTTTTTACTTATTACCTTTTTGTAATCCTTCATTATTCGCGCTACATTAGAGGTGATGGCTTCGGCTAAATTAGAGCCTAGCTGAGTAGAGGGATTTTTCTATGCAGCATATTATGAGGACATTCTTTTATATCGCGCTTTTGGCTTTCGCGTGGCCAGTAATTAGTGCCTCTCAAAATCAAGACACCCCTCCTTCCCAAGCAAAGCTCCTCAAACTCGATGGTTCCGTTAATCCCGGCACAGCACATTATCTCGTTTCTAACATTCAATCAGCTTCTGAAGAGAACTATGATCTGATCATTATTCAGATGGATACTCCGGGTGGACTGGATTTAGCCATGCGCGACATCATTCGACAAATTTTAGCGTCTGACATTCCTGTCGCTACTTACGTTTATCCTCCAGGCTCTCGAGCTGCTAGCGCTGGAACTTATATCTTGTATGCCAGCCATGTTTCCTCAATGGCTCCCGCCACCAATCTTGGTGCTGCTACGCCTGTTTCTATTGGCGGCATGCCTGATCCGTCTTCCTCCGATAAAAAAGATGATCAAAACAAAGAAGGTAAAGAGCAGGCTCAACCGTCAAGCAGCAATCAAAATGCCATGCACAAGAAAATCATCAATGATGCAGAGGCATATCTACGCGGATTAGCGGCTTACCATGACCGAAATATCGATTGGGTCAAAAACGCCGTACGCGAGGGTGAAAGCTTAACCTCGAAAGAAGCACTTGAAATTGGTGTGATTGATTTAATTGCCGATAGTCCTCAGCAACTACTTCAACGTATCCATCAGCGAACTGTACGCTTGCCTTCAGGCCAAACACAGCTCGATACAAGCGATATGAATATTGTCACAGTTGAGCCCACATGGCAGATGCAGCTTTTGAGTATTATTAGTGATCCCAATATTGCCTACATTCTGCTGCTCATTGGAGTCTATGGTCTTATTTTCGAAGGGTATAATCCTGGTACATTTGTGCCCGGCGTGATTGGTGCTATCTGTTTGTTACTGGCTTTTTACGCGCTACAAATTCTTCCTATCAACTATGTCGCCGCAGGCTTATTAGTTTTAGGCATCGCATTACTGGTGGTTGAGGCCTTTGCGCCCAGCTTTGGCATATTAGGTGTCGGCGGCATTATTGCCTTTCTCTTCGGCTCCTTCCTACTATTTAACGAGCCGGAAACCGGTATTGCCGTCGCGCTCCCTATACTCATTAGCGTCACCATTATTACGGTCATCTTGCTTAGTTTTGTACTCAGTCTAGCGATCCGCTCTAAGCAACAACCGGTGGTCAGTGGTCGAGAAGAATTACTCAGCGAAGTTGGTGTCGTCAAACAAGACTTTAACGGCGAAGGCTGGGTTCATATCTGTGGCGAAAGTTGGAAAGCTCATAGTGATCAGCCGTTAACCGCAGGGCAACAGGTTAAAGTTATTGCCGTCAATGATCTTGAGTTAACGGTCGAGCCACTGTCAGACGACCGCATCTAGTGCGACTTTATTAACCAATTATAGAAGGATTTATTATGAACATTTTATATCCAATCATTCTAGCCGTAGTTGTTTTACTATTGGCTAGCATGTTTAAGATTCTTCGCGAATACGAGCGGGGTGTCATTTTCATGCTGGGTCGCTTTTGGAAGGTCAAAGGCCCCGGTCTAATTATCCTCATCCCTTTTGTACAACAAATTGTCCGCGTCGATCTCAGAACCGTGGTCATGGATGTCCCAACCCAGGACGTTATTTCGCTCGATAACGTTTCAGTGGAAGTCAATGCCGTTGTCTACTTTAGAGTTATTGATCCGCAAAAAGCGATTATCAATGTGGAGCATTATTATGACGCCACCAGTCAGCTGGCTCAAACCACACTGCGCTCAGTGCTCGGTCAGCATGAACTCGATGAAATGCTCGCTTCACGAGAGCAGCTGAATACTGACATCCAGTCTATTCTGGATAACCAAACGGACGCATGGGGTATTAAAGTTGCCAACGTCGAAATTAAGCATGTGGATTTAAATGAAAGTATGATTCGGGCCATTGCGCAACAAGCTGAAGCAGAGCGTGCTCGTCGGGCTAAGGTCATTCATGCGCGTGGTGAAATGGAGGCTTCTGAGAAACTGCTCGAAGCAGCAAAAGTATTGTCGCAACAAGAGGAAGCCATTCAATTACGGTACCTGCAAACCTTATCGGGTCTTGCGGGCGAAAACAGTAACACCATAGTGTTCCCACTCCCCATAGACTTCATGAAGAACTTTATGAGGAAGTAACTCAATAAGGTCTGGTTTACGCCAGACCTTACTCACTCTAGTTTAAACTTTCCCCAAACTTACCACGCTTAAAATCATCAAAAGCTTGCATGATTTCTTCCTGGCTATTCATGACGAAAGGCCCAGCACCAACCACTGGCTCATTCAATGGCTCTCCACTTAAAACCAATAATGTGCTGTCGGCTTCTGCTTCAATCAATAGCTCAGTGTGCTCAGGATCAAAAATTACCGTATCGTTAACTTCCACACTTCGCTGATTAATGTTTACGGCCCCTTTTAAGACCACAACTATCGTATTCCAGCCAGCTGGCATAGATAAGGTTTGCTGGTTATTCGTAGTCATGCTTAAGTCCCACACATTCAACGGTGAATAGGTTTCCGCAGGACCTTCCATCCCCTGATACTGACCAGCTATTAACCGCAAATCACCTCCGTCTAACGAAGCGGTCGGGATATCACTAGCTTTAATGGCCTGATAACCCGGCTCAACCATTTTGTGCTCTGCCGGAAGATTCACCCATAACTGTGCCATTTCCATCACTCCGCCGCGCTCGGTAAAGTTTTGCGAATGGAATTCGTCATGCAAAATACCGCCCCCAGCGGTCATCCACTGCACATCGCCGGGAAAGATAGTGCCACCTTCGCCGGTCGAGTCACGGTGAGACACCTCTCCTTGATACACAATAGTCACAGTTTCAAACCCACGATGCGGATGTTCGCCAACGCCCCGCGGCGTATTGCTCGGCTCGAAAGTCGCAGGCCCTGCATGATCCAGCAATAAGAACGGGCTAATTTGCTGACCTTTCGAATGGTAAGAAAATAGAGAGCGCACTGGAAACCCGTCGCCAACCCAGTGACCTTGTGGTGCTTTATAAATACCTTGTATCTTTTTCTGTGTCATAGAACCTTACCTCGAGCATTTCACTCAGTGATTTAACTCTTTTAAGCGGTGTCATAAGACTAAATATTGATGCGGGTCTCACTTTTTTCAACTTTCCATTAAATTTTAATGATAATCGTTTGCATTTGAGAAATGTTATCGGTATGATTTGTTTCAAGGTCAGGGCAGAGAACAAAATAATCACTACCCTGCTAAAAAATTCGCTGTGCTCATCCAGTGCCGTAAAGTAGCGTAAATCGGAAAGCCCCGCTTACCCTACAAGTGCTGACACAGCGAAACCAAATTCCAACAATAATAATACTGCTATCATAGGTCTCTTCACGCTATACCGCCCTTTGGGCGGTTTTTTTTTGCTTTATTATTTTTAATAACTTAAGCGCGATTACACTCATAAACACTGTAGAAGTGAATCAAACTATCCAATATGAAACGTTTTCTTCCTCGACATGGCGAAGGCTTTCTTCTCATCATAATAGGCAGCTTCGTTGATAAAGCTGATATAACAATCTTCACCGTCGTAAATAACGTCATCGCCATTGAGTAGCGTAAACATAGGTTCACCAGAGCGCAGCAAGGTGAAGTCACGATCTTGGATATCTTGATGCACCATTCCGGCAATATCCCCATTAACATCAGTGGGCAGGAACATAACATCGAAGTATTCAAACACATCGATACACTCAGAGGGTTGAGGTAACTGATGGTTGTTGTATTCGTTCAAGAACTTAAAGATAAGCTGGGTGGTTTGCTCGGTTTTATCAAACACATCCTGTCGTAATTGGCCTTGCGCCGTAGCTCCAATCTCAACCAATACATGCTGTGGGGCAACCGACATCAAGAAATGATGGTCCGGTAATTTCTCTAAAGTAATCGAAACATCATCCATCCGTTGCTGCACATAGTCCGCCAGCATCAAGTGAAAGGTATCGGTTTTGGTTAAAACAAGGTTAATCCCCATTGGCGCAGTCGAAGTATGCAGATCAATGATCATGTCTGTTCGGCTACTACCCTTAGGCCCAAGCTTTTGATTGATTTGCTTGGCCAGTTCATTTTCATGCCCAAACAAGGAATCATCATCAAGGTCAGCTTGTCTAAAACTACGGTTCAGGTCTCGGTCGATATATCGTCTGTTAGCGCGGTGAGCTTCATGATTAGCGGTAAATAACTCCACCTCAAAACTATGTTGACCCAGAAGTTTAGGGAATTGGCGATACTTATTGAGCAAGTAGATGCCGGTCAATTCGTTACCATGGGTACCGCCGACTAAAGCCACTCGGTCGATCGTTTCATTAGACATCTTGATACTCCAACATTACTTTGCTCCTACCATTATTTCCTAGGGTGGCTCTGGCGCCACTCCCAAGGGTCTTGTCGCTGCGCTTCTGGCAAAGCCCATAAACCTTCGCCGGACTCTTTGGCGGCTTGTTGTAATGCTCTCATGCGCTTACTTTTGCTGTATTTCCAAACCCAAGCTGCGCCCGACTCAACCATCTTATCATTAATACTCTCGCCATTGACTTCTATGATCGCCAAGCGACGACCATAACGATCCCTTTTTGCGCCTCGTAGAACCAGCGATTCTCCCTGTAACAACTGCTTCAATGTTGCTTTAGAGTCTTCGGCGTAAGGCTGATGTCTTTCAGGGGCATCGATATCGAGCAATCTCACGGTAAATTTCTTGCCTTTATCACAGCACAGAACGGCGCTATCGCCATCTTGAACATAAACCAGCTGGTAACCAGCGTCATTCGCTTGACCGCATGAAGTCGTCGTAATCAGCAAACAAAAAGCAATGATCAGGCGCCACATGGAATTACTCATCATCTTTCTCAACAATTTTTGTTGCTGTCGCTTCGACTTCCAAGGGCTCTGTTTTGATTTTAGGCTTGGGCAACGTCGCGATGGACGATATCAACAAGCCTGTAATCAATGAAATACCCACAATAATCATATTAAAGGCCGACTCCAGTCCTCCGATGATATTATGATCCAAAATCTCGGTCAGACTTCTAAAGCCAACACTGCCAGGAACCAAAATAATAAATCCGGGCATCATCACCGCTGCAGTGGGCACTTGCTTGATTCGGTAGGCAAGATTTGCAAAAACACCCACCGTTAAGGCCCCAAAGAAAGCGCCAGTAGCTGCGCCTAATTCTCCCCCGGCCCAACGCGACACAAAAAACGATGAGGCCGTCGTGATAACTATCCACGGCAAATGCCGACTTCTAACTTGGAATAGCATCATCAATGACCATGAGCTGACTAAAATCGCAATCCAAACGGTCCATCGTGGCAGCTGATGGTCAATCATGGTTGTGATTGAAGCCTCTCCAAAAAACAAAGCTGCTAATTGTGCACCAATCGCCACGCCAAAAATCATCTGGATAAAAATTACCACTGAGCCGAGTAGCCGTGCAGTGCCTGATACCAAATTCTGGGTCGCCAGTTCAGCCATAGCGATGGTTAGCATCATGCCAGGCACCAACACAATAATTCCCGATACCACAGGAATATAGGTCGAACTCAGTCCTATCCAATAATTAAAGCCAAAAGATATTAGCGTCGCTAAAAAAGCTGATAACGCTGGCATCAAGTTCGACACCGTTTCTGAGCGTAGGTCGCCCACATTGACGAACACGCCAACCACTAACCCGGTTACGGATGCTGTAATAATTTCAGGAATGCCACCACCAAAAATTCGACAAATAGCTGTCGATACCAACATAAAGCAAAGAATCATCCAGGACTTGCTATGTAGTGGTGCTGAATTGGTGATTTCCGTTAGTTCTTTTGCGCCTTGCTCGGTTGTGATTTCATCATTAATCACTGCATAAGCCACATCGATCGTGCGGCTTAGCTTGTCCACATTCACTTCACCCGAATTCGAGCGAATAACATAAGTTCTTGGCTTATCTTCGTCCTGAATAAACGTCATGGTAATACTGGTGGGCACCACGGTAGCCTGTAAACCATAGCCCAACTGGTCTGCCACATTGGTCATCAAACGCTCCAGTTCATAACTGGGCACACCATACGTATGCAGTGCTTTAACCAATCGCAGCATAAATCCCACAGGTTCGTGGCGATCCGGATAGTTCGGCACATTGTCCAATCGACGCTCGGCTATCGAAATCGGCAAATCGTCGGCCATAGCAACTTTTTCCTTATGAATTAATTATTTATAGTTGTTTTCGATAATACGGGAGAAACTCTGTTACAAATATCTACAGCGTATAGATTGCATCTTACTTTTTAATGGAATAGCATTGCAAACTTGAAGTAATTTGACCATTTAGCGCCAATTACTTCTTAAACATCCATTATGGACTTTGCATTAACTCTTTAATAAAGAGCTGCGTGAATACACTATGAATAAAATGTTACGTCACATTATTATGATAGCTGCCTTGCTAAGCATGGCTTTGCTTAGCGTGTCGCATGCATTTTCACCTATTCACCAGGATGCAACCGATCTACCCGAGTGTACTTTTTGTTTACATCATGCCGGAAACCAGCTTCATACAGCTCCGCATCAATTAACAATTCCACAACCACTCGAGATTAGCACAGAGAGTGCCACTCATAATAGCAGTACGGTCTTTGTGCGCAGCATCCGTCCTTTCTACGGACGCGCCCCGCCTCAACTAGCATAGCTACTCACTAACTTTAAAAACTAACTTTTACGTTATTGGTCCCTCGCTGAACCGAGAGAAGTTGTCTCTGCGGTAAGTCCGTGGGCTCAAGCATATGCTAGAAATTTTGAGGAAATACCACAATGAAACTTAGAACACTAAGTCTATTAATTATGGGAGTTTTAGCTTCCCAGAGCGCATTAGCGGCTGAAAAGAACCTTTCAGGCGTCATTACTGGTGACGACAACCAACCACTTGAAGGCGTTGAAGTCCATCTTCGCGCACAGAATTTATCCACGACCACTGATGCTAGCGGCAAGTTTACTTTTGAGAACCTTGAAGAAGGTCGCTATGTTCTAGACATCAAAGGTGGTAGCGAAGGCCACATCAACCGCTCCGTTCGTCATGACGGCAGCGACAAATCGATTAATCTTACTCCAGAAAACGCTGAAGTTTTAGTCATCACGGGCAACCCTCTCGAGCACTCAAGTCTCGAAATGGCATCACCAGCCGTTATTATCAGCGGCGATGAGTTGGTCAAAAATCGTGGCGCCAATATTGGCGAAACGCTAGCCCAAACCCCTGGTATCAACCTTTCCAGTTTTGGTTCAGGCGCTGGCCGTCCTGTGATTCGTGGGCAACAAGGTAATCGCGTTACCGTTCTAAGTAACAACAGCTCAACACAAGATGCATCAAACTCCAGCCCCGATCACTGGATTGCGGCCGAACCACTTTTGGCTGAGCGCGTGGAAGTCTTAAAAGGACCTGCAACATTACTTTACGGTGGCGGCGCTGTGGGCGGTGCGGTCAATGTGGTCGATAACCGCATTCCACAGCATTTAACGGATGGTATCGAAGGTGGTTTTGAAGCTAGAGCAGCCGACTCAACTACCGGCGAACGCAGTACTGTTGGTACCGTTACAGCATCTGCTGGCAACTTTGCTTTCAACATCGATGGTTTCAAGTCTGAAACTGATGACTACGAAATTCCTGGCTTTGCTGAATCATCATTCTTGCGCGCCGAAGAAGCTCACGAGCATGAGGGCGAGACCGAAGAAGAGCACGAGGAACATGAGGAAGAGTACGGCGGCACCTTAAATAACACTCGCACCGACACAAAAGGTGGCAGCTTCGGCGTTTCTTATATTGGCGATCGTGGCTTTATCGGTATGTCATATACCGAGTTTGAACGTTCTTACGGCTTACCGGGGCACGCTCACGGGCATGAAGAGCACGGACACGAAGAAGAACATGGGCATGAAGATGAGCACGAAGAACATGAAGAGCATGGTGAGCACGACGAAAATGTTTTCCTCGATCTAGAGCAAAAGCGCTATAACCTTAAAGGTCAATTAAGCGATCCGTTTGCCGGCTTCCAAAACCTTAAGTTCAACTATTCAAAAACTGACTACGAGCACCAAGAAATCGAAGGCGATGAGATCAGCACACGTTTCACCAATGATGCACAAGAGCTTCGCCTTGAAGCGGTACATAATTCATGGAACGGTTGGCAAGGCGCATTCGGCCTACAACTTAGCGACAGTGATTTCGCAGCAGTAGGAGCCGAAACCTTTATTCCTGCTTCTAACACCAAAAACTATGGTATTTTCTGGCTGGAAGAAATCGATCAAGGCAACTGGCACACCGAGCTAGGGTTACGTCTTGATCAACAAAAAATTGATGTCTCCAGTACAGCAAACTTCGACGGTGCTCAGCGTGACGACAAAGCCTATAGTTTTGCAGCAGGAACTGTATGGCACATGGATGATAAGTGGTCTTTACCCATCAACTTAGCATTCGCTCAACGCTTACCATCCGTTGAAGAGCTTTACTCTAATGCTGGTCGTGTTGAAGATCCTGACAGCGATAACAGCTATGTTCCTCACCTAGCGACTCTCAGCATTGAAGTGGGCGACGAAAATCTCGACAAAGAAACCGCTAAAAATATTGATATTGGTTTGCGTTATCACACAGACGAGGTACACGCGTCCGTTTCTCTATTCCACAACCAAGTATCTGACTACATCTATCTTGCTCACCACGAGCACGAAGATGACCACGGCACAGGTGGCGGTCATGATGATCACGAAGAACATGATGAGTTCCCAATCTTTGAGTTCACTCAAGGCGATGCAACCTTCACTGGCTTAGAAGCGGAGATCGACTGGACCTTTGGTTATGAAGGTGACTCTTATTGGAAAGCAGGTCTTTTTGGTGACTATACGCGAGCGACTTTAGACAGCGGCGGCTACTTACCTCGTACTCCTGCCAAGCGTTTAGGCGGTAATATCGGCTTTGTTCAAGGTGATTTAAGCGCCGACTTTACGGTGATTAAAGCCGACGATCAGAACCAAGTGGCTGATGAAGAGTTCCCTACTGAAGGTTACACTTTGGTCAACATGAGTGTCGGCTATAACGTCTATCTTGATAATGCTGACCTATTATTATTCTTAAAAGGCGAAAACATGGGTAATGAAGAAATTCGTGACCATGCTTCTTTCCTAAAAGATCGCACGACTCGTGCGGGTAGAACTTTTTCGGCAGGATTCCGCTTAACGTTCTAACCTAAAGTTAGTTGTAAATTTTATTGTTGTTTCCCCCAGGTTGGCTTAGCTGCTCCTTCTCGCTAGGCCGACCTCCTTGGGCACTTCCCAGTAAGCCCTTGAAATAATAAGAAATACCCCCATCTATATTGCGTCCAATTGTTACCCCTTACTTTGTCGTATACTGCCTAGTGTATGATCACCAAGTACCATTCATATTAAGGAGATTACCATCGAAAAGTTCATTAAAGACGCATTAATTCTTTGGGCTACAATCGATCCGATTGGTACTTTAGCGATTTTCGCATCACTGACCGCGACTTTAACCCCAAAACAGCGCTTTAAGACCGCAGTTAAGGCGATTATTTATTCAGCGATCATATTGATTGGCGCGGTAGTCATTGGACAGATTCTTCTTTCCGCCATGGGCATTAGCCTAGTCTCACTACAGGTAGCAGGCGGCATGATCCTTTTTATCTTTTCCCTACAAATGATTTTTGGCGATGCGCTAGCTTTTAGTTCAGGCGGAGAAAAAGAGCAAGGGCACGACATTGCCGTCTTCCCCTTAGCCGTGCCGTCAATTGCAACGCCCGGCGCTATCATGGCAGCGATACTGCTAACCGATAATCATGTTTACGATATTCAAACACAGGTTGGAACCAGCTTAATTATGCTGGCGGTACTTGCTGTTGCTTTTCTTTTCATGTTGGCAGCTGGCCCCATTCTAAAAGTTATTGGTCAGAACGGCGCCGCTATTCTGATTCGTGTCATGGGCCTGATTCTCGCCGCCATGTCACTAGAGTTTATATTAGAAGCTTTCCATATCTTTGAGTGGCTCGAAACTTTTGAGTCATCAAAAGGCTAAACGTAACCATGGAATATTCAGGAACTTGTAGCTGTGGCGAGGTTGAATTGATCTTGTCACTTCCGAAGCCTTTAAAGCACTACCAGCCTCGCGCTTGCGATTGTGACTTCTGTACCGAGCGTGGAATATCCTATATTTCCGATCCTGACGGACAACTCACCATTGTTTCCGATCGTTCGCTGAAGGTTTTAAAACAAGGCTCTGAGCAAGCGCAATTTTTACGATGCCCAAACTGCCCAGATGTTGTCGCGGTAACCTATGATGATGCACAGACTGTGAAAGGCGCGATAAACGCCTCGTTACTCAGCGATAAAGACACTTTGCAAGACGCCACATCGGCATCTCTAAAGCAGCTCTCTCCCCAAGAAAAGCGAATGCGCTGGCGCCAGTTCTGGCTAAACGTTGAGTTTGCCGCGAGCTCAGCCAGCGATTAAATTAGCCGACGACCACTTTCTTACGACGATTGTTTCTAACCACACCAATGGTATAAACCACTAAGCCAGCCCAAATAAAGCCAAATGTAGTTAATAAATCGAGATTGAAGGGCTCTTTAAACACGAACACTGCCAGAATAAAGGTCAAACTCGGCGCAAGATATTGCAAAAAACCAATGGTATTTAAAGGCAAAATTCGCGCGCCGGCAGAGAACAGCGCCAATGGCACCGTTGTAATAACTCCGCCCGCTACCAGCAACCAATCAATGGTTGGGGATAAATTAAGGAAGCTTCCCGTACCCGTGTACCACAGGTAATAGATATAACCCAAAGTAATCGGCAGCACCATCAAGGTCTCGACCAACAAGCCTTGTAACGGCCCAATATTAACCTGCTTTCTGAGCAACCCATAGAAGCCGAAAGAGAACGCCAAGAATAACGACACCCACGGCAAACCACCGAGCACGACCACTCGATAGGCCACGCCAGCAATAGCTAAGCCAAGCGCCCACTTACTCCAAATCGACAGTTTCTCTTTGAGGAAGAAAATCCCCAAAGCCACGCTAATCAGTGGATTAATAAAGTAGCCCAAACTGGTTTCAAGCACCCGATCGTGTGTCACCGCCCAAGTAAATACCAGCCAGTTACCCGAAATCAACACAGCGGTTACCGCCAATATCCCCATGGTTTTCTTATCTTTAAGCACACCCTTGGGAAAAGGACGCTTAATGATAAACATGATCAATAAGACCACCGGTACAGACCAAGCCACACGGTGCGCTAGAATCTCTAAAGCCGACACTTGTTGCACTGCTTTGAAATAAATCGGTGCCAAGCCCCAGATGACAAAAGCGCCAAGGCCACACAAATAACCGGCTTTGTTATTTTTTTGTTCTTGGTCGTTATTATGCGACAAATGAGACGATTGCTGATTCGTAGTGTTTTCAGCTGTCATGACGATAACCTATTGAAAAGTATAGAATGTAGGCGAACTAGCCAACCATAAAAGTACCCGTTGCTACCGCAATCTGGGTATTGTTCTCGTTAATTAATTCAGTACGCACCACAGCGACTTTTTTACCCGCCCTCAGTAACTCGGCTTTAGCAAAAAAAGTCTTTCCTCGCCCTGGGCGTAAAAAATCCACGCGCAAATCGATCGTGCTTAATTTGGCGATTTTTTTTTTCAGTTCATCCAGATGTGTTGCCGGATTGCTGTGCAAAATCCCTACGGCAGCCATAGTTCCGCCGACCATATCCATCGCTGATGAAATCACTCCACCGTGCAAAATCCCTTGAATATAATTGCCGACCAATTCGGGCTTCATATCGAAAGTAATCACACACTCTTCCTCA
>Ga0208833_1000057_pt1 | contig 31197 bp, 31 predicted proteins | sample DeeseametaMP1788_FD_184181 | JGI IMG/M metagenome (GOLD analysis project Ga0208833, IMG submission 184181) | Marine microbial communities from the Deep Pacific Ocean - MP1788 (SPAdes) | ecosystem: Environmental > Aquatic > Marine > Oceanic | place: North Pacific Ocean | collected 2011-05-03 | reverse complement strand
CGAAAGACTGCCAATATTCACCCCCTTCGTAGGCATATCCCCTCTCTGCAGCATAGATTGTCCAGAGCAACCAGTGTGGCGCCAGCCTCAGTCCGGTGTTCAGGCGTGCCCGTAGTTGCTCGGCAATCTCCTCCAATTCACCATCATCCAGACCGTGCTCCAGAGCAAAAATAGGAAAGCCGGATGCCGCGCGACGCTCCGCAAGCGCCGCAAAATGCCGCTCCATTCGATCCTGCCATTGGTCCAAAGGCACAGCCATGACCAACTATGACCCTGAGGCCGTGTCCTTGAACAGATCAGAGCTTTTTAGCTGGTTGCGGAGCATGCGGGTCTGATTCCCGAAGAGGTCGACGAGGTCGCCCGAATTCCAATCCTTGAATTCAGGCATGCGCGCGGCCCGAGGCACCATCCACCTTTCGAGCGCCAACTCGGATATTTCCTTGGCAGTGAGTAGGTCTCCGACGTCAGGCTTCCCCTTTCCTGTGCGCAATATCTTGGCGGCGTTCTTGGCGAGTTCACAAATGAAGACCTCGCGCTGAATTCCGTGTCGCAGCATATCTTCTTTGAATCCGAGCGCTGAAAGTGCTGCTCGTGTGGTTCGCAGACGCCAGTTTGGTCCTTGGCCAAACCGGTGCTGGTCTGCATAGGTATGGTCGATATCGCGCAGGTAATCGCGCAGTTCTGCAAACAGGCGATCCGGTATATGAAAATGTCCCCATCCACCCGTATAGCCGATGGATTTCAGATACTGCTGCCCCCCCAGCTTGAGGCGGTTATAGACCGATGATCTCCCCATGGAGGATGATGTTGTAACGGCGAGTAGCCGCGCCTTTTTCTCCTCCTTCGAAATTATTCCGGTGGACCCGCCATAGGTCTGAGCAAAATCATCGTAGAGATCCCGGCTTCTAAGCAAGCACGCGACAAGTTTACCCCCAAGGAGCGCGTTGTAGGGAGGGATGGCTCCGAGAACATAGGCATCCATCACATTGACAAGCCGGGCACTCCGATCATGTGTATCCCAATCAATAAGTCTGTCCCTAACAGCAAGGTTGAAGACCGGGTCTCCGATGGCAATGAGGCCGATCAATTTGCCATTATGTTCATCCCAGACGAGATACCGCATGCGCCTGCCAAAACCATTTGAAACCGGGACTGACCATGTCAGTGACGCGAGGCGAAACAGATCGCCTTGCCAAGTCCCCGCCGATACGCGCTCGAGTATCGGTGAAATTCTAGTGGCATCAATTTCTCTGCCAGATGCAAAATGCCCCAACAGCTTCTCGGCCTTGGCGGCAATGAATTCACGGTTTGTCCGAAGCCGCTCCTCCCGCTGGGCACGATGGAGCGTGCGTACAATTTCCTTTCCGGTCCCCTGAATTTGCAGTGCGCCTTCATCAGATTTTTCAAAACCTAAGGCATGCAGATGTCGGCGGAATTTTCGCTTTATGTTGGCCTCTCGTGAGGCAATATTGATTATAGAAACCTTATTACTATTCATTTCTTACTGCCCCCCGACCGATCATTCTACATCCGTACTTGATGCGACCGCCTGACGACAAGACGGCCTTGGCTCGAAAATCCAAGAGTGTACCCTTCCGACTCCGTTCATTCTTCTTGGGTCAGACGCGCTGACCGGTTCGCACGTTTGGCGACGTCGGAACATCTCTCCATCAAGGTTCCGAAGTTTTCCGCGTCTTCCAGCAACAAGCCATCATCTACCATTCGCCGGTAGTCGTCCTCGAGTGCCTCCGATGCCTTGCCGTCCGGAACGAGGTAGAGATGGCCGTTGACGGCGGCTCCATAGTCGATCTCGGTGCCATTGGCGGCCTTCTCCGCGAAGAACATAGATTTGTGTGTGGCGACCGCGTTGGCGAGATCGCGATCGGCGAAGGCTGCTTCGGCAAGCCCGGCTTCATCCAGTCGCGCAATGTCGTGCCAGTGGCGCGCGAAACGCTCACCACGCAGCCGTTCCTGCAAGCAAAAGACGTGGATCGCTGTCGCTTTTTCCCAGAACGTCCGCTCGGCATGCATCACCCTTGGGCGGGCCACCGGGAACTCCACACCGTCGAGTGATTCCGCCGCATCGCAAACAACGTCTCTGTAGCTGGCCGGCTCGCCTGTCGAGCGCGCCCCGAATTCGAGCATCACATTGGGTGACACATAGCCTGACCCAGCGGCGGCGGCCTCGTACTCGACGAACAGCCTGTCGCCATCCACGCGTGTTTTTGCGGCGAGACTGCCATCCGCAATCGCTTTTGAGAGAATGGGGTCGACTTCCTCCGCAACCCAATCCGGAAGACGATGCCGCACGGCCTTCGACCAGCGCCGCTCCTCGCTGCGTGACTTCGGCAACGCCTCTCCGTCCTCACCAACGAGATCGGGCGCGAGCGCTCGAATATCATAGGTGAGGTCGACGTCTTCGGAGAATCTCCGGATAACGCCATATCCTTTCGACAGTGATGTTCCGCCCTTGAAGACCAGATGCTCGCCCAAGGGTGAAGCGAAGAGCGTGGCGAGCGTCCAGACGACCCAGACATCCTTCTCAAGCAAATGCGCCGGGCGCCCCGTTGCATCCGCCGCGACGCCCAAGGCGTCACGGCGGTCATCGAGCGACAGTTCAAGGAACGTTTCAGCCATAAGCGACCTTGCCCACGCTTTGCGCGAGCCAGGTGGGAAACTGCGGAGCCGCCGACACCAGTTCTTCGAACGTGGTCGGTGGCAGCGTTCGTTTCAATTTCTTGAGCGCCGGTTCCGCCTGTTCGGGACCGAGCCACGCCAGAGCGCGAACTGCCTCACCGGCCGGCCTGCCGGCAAGCGCCAGTTGCCACCGCGGCGCGTGCCGGAGCTCGACGATCTGCTTGCCCAGCTTCATATTGCGGCTGCGACCCGATGTCAGGAAGATCGAGCGAACCGGCACCTGCGTGGTCAAGCCGAGCGTATTTGCCGCCGCCGCACCGGCAGACACGATTACCTCACCGCGTTGCCTGCCAAGCGCTTCGACCGCCTGTTCCACCGAAGGTGTGCGTGTGCCGAACCGCCCTTCGACGGGACGAAGGTAGATGCCGCGACCGGCCCGGAGCAGGTGGCCTCGCTCGGCGAGACGCGACAAGGCCTGATCCACCGCAGCCCGTGTTCCGAGATGGAGCAAGCCTTTGGCAGAGATAGGTTCCCCTTCGGGCAATCTCTTCGCATGGGCGAGAATCTGTTCTGTCAGTCCTTGCACGTGTCGTCTCCTGTCAGAAATATACGCAAGTTTCTGACACTTTTCAATCTTCGAGGTGTCCGGCTTACGCAACCGATAGCCGGCCCGCATTTGACAGCGCCTTGACTCTTTCAAGCAAAAGATAGAACAAATAGGGAACATGCAGACATATCCGCCCCTGGAGGTCAAGAAGGAGCTTGGGACCGAAGGTCGCCCTGGAGTCATTACGTGCGCAGATCGCCCAGATCGAAGGCCGGGAAAGACGCGCAAGATCGGTTCTCCCGTTCGGGATCGCCGAGGTTGACTCGCGCCTTCCGGGCAATGGGCTGGCAGTCGGCACCCTGCACGAGATTGCAGGTGGCGGCAACGGTGCCGTCGACGGTGCCGCTGCCGCGCTGTTCGCAGCGGGAATAGCTGCGCGCACCAAGGGCAAGGTGCTTTGGTGCATCACTCGGCCGGATCTCTTTGCCCCCGCACTCGCCCAGGCCGGGCTTGCCCCGGATCGCGTGATCTATGTCGAAGCCGGTGACGACAAGACCGTGCTCGCCTGCATGGAGGAAGGCCTGCGCCATGGCGGGCTCGGCGCGGTTGTTGCCGAGGTGGCTCGCCTGTCCATGACCGCGTCGCGTCGGCTCCAACTGGCCGCCGAAGGAACCCAATCGATCGGCATTGCTCTGCGCCGCTGGCGCAGACAGACCGAAACCGCCGATTTCGGCCAGCCCACCGCCGCAATGACGCGCTGGCGCGTGTCTGCATTGCCATCGACCGAATTGCCGGTGCCCGGCGTCGGCCGGCATCGCTGGCTTGTTGAACTCATCCGCGCCCGTGCGGGCGAGAGCGCGGATTTCGAACTGGAGGCATGCGATGCAGCGGGTCGTCTCGCTCTTCCTGCCGACCTGGTCCACCGACCGGGTGCGGCGGAAGGCTGGCGACGCGGCGCCTCCGGTTGAGGCGCCGCTCGTCCTGGTTGGCCGGGAAGGAAACAGGCGTGTCGTGATGGCGACGGACGCCGCGGCGCTGGCCGCGGGCATTCGCCCTGGAATGCCGGCGACCAAGGCGCAGGTGCTGGTGCCCGGCCTTGTCACGCAGAATGCCCATCCCGCAGCGGATGCCGAGGCGCTGGAACGGCTCGCGGTCTGGACGTTGCAGCGTTTCGCGCCGATTGCCGCCGCCGATCCGCCGGACGGCATCGTCATCGACACCACCGGCGCCGCTCATCTGCATGGCGGCGAACAGACCATGCTGGAAACGCTGATCGGCCGGCTCGCCATGTCGGGCGTCGCCGCACGCGCGGCCATCGCCGATAATTGGGGCGCTGCTCACGCGCTGGCGCGATTTGCCAGCGAACCTGCCACCGTGGCGGCGCGCGGACATGGCACGGCGCCGCTGATGGCCTTGCCGCTTGAAGCGCTCCGGCTGCCAGCCCCCATGGTGGCGGACTTACGCGTGCTCGGCTTCGAGCGCATCGGCGACCTGTTGGCGCAGCCGCGCGCGCCACTCACCCTGCGCTTCGGCCCCGAACTCGGACGCCGACTCGACCAGGCATCCGGTGTGCTGTCGGAGCCGATCGAGCGGGTGCAGTCGCCCGATCTCATCGAGGTCCGCCGCGCCTTCGCCGAGCCCATCGGTGCGGCCGAGACCATCGCCCGCTATATCGGCAAGCTGGTCGGAGATCTCTGCGCAGCATTTGAGGCACGCGGTCTCGGCGCCCGGCGGCTCGATCTCCTCTGCCAGCGGGTCGATAACCGCGCACAAGTGGTTCGCGTCGGCATGGCGGTCCCTGTCCGGGATGCGACGCGCCTGACCCGGCTTCTCTGCGACAAGATCGAAACCATCGATCCGGGTTTCGGTATCGAGGTGATGACCCTTTCCGCTGCCATCGCCGAGCCGCTGGAATGCCGGCAATCGGTCAGTACGCTGATCGAGGCAGAGACACCGGACGTCACCGGTCTCGTCGATACGCTGATGAACCGCGTCGGCGAGCGCGCCATCTACCGCCTTGCCCCCGTCGCAAGCGACGTACCGGAGCGTGCGGTATGCCGGATTCCGGCGGCGGCTCCGGAGACCGGAGCAACCTGGCCCAATCACTGGCCGAGGCCGTCGCGCCTGCTGCCCCGGCCCGAGCTTATCGAAACCGTCGCGCTTCTGCCCGATCATCCGCCGGTTTCCTTCACCTGGCGCGGTGTGCGGCGGCGGGTAAAACGGGCCGATGGCCCCGAGCGCGTCTTCGGCGAATGGTGGACGCGCGACGCAGAGCTGATCGCGGTGCGCGACTATTTCCGCGTCGAGGACGATGCCGGTGAACGCTACTGGATCTACCGCGCCGGTGACGGCGAGGACGCGGCAACCGGTTCGCACCGATGGTTCCTGCATGGAGTGTTCGGATGACCGGTCCCCGCTATGCCGAGTTGCAGGTCACCTCGCATTTCTCCTTCCTGCGCGGCGCCTCGTCCTGTGACGAGCTCTTCGGCCAGGCCGCCGCGCTCGGCATCGAGGCGCTTGCCGTGGTCGACCGCAATTCGCTGGCAGGAATCGTGCGCGCCCACGAGGCGGCCAAAGCCACGGGCGTCCGCCTCGTTGTCGGTTGCCGCCTCGATCTGACCGACGGGATGTCGGTGCTCGTCTATCCGACAGACCGGGCCGCCTATTCGCGGCTTTGCCGTCTGCTGTCGCTCGGCAAAGGCCGAGCCGGCAAGGCGAAGTGCCATCTCGAATGGGCGGATCTCGTCACTTACGGAGACGGTCTGCTCGCGGTGTTGGTGCCCGATCGCGCCGATGACGAATGCGGATTGCGGCTCCGGCGGCTGCGCGACGCCTTTGGCGATCGCGCCTATCTGGCGCTGTCCCTCAAGCGGCGGCCCAACGATCAGCTCCGGCTTCACGAACTCGCCAATCTCGCCACGCAGCTGCGGGTGCCGACCATCGTCACCAACGATGTGCTCTTCCATGAGCCGGGGCGCCGCATCCTGCAGGACGTGGTCACCTGCATCCGCCACAACGTCACCATCGACGATCTCGGTGACCGCCGGGAACGCCATGCCGACCGCTATCTCAAGCCGCCAGAGGAAATGCACCGGCTGTTCAGCCGCTATCCCGAAGCGCTCGCAAGGACCATCGAGATCACCGGCCGTTGCCGATTCTCGCTCGACGAACTCGCCTATCAATATCCCGAGGAACGTGACGATCCGGCCCTGACCCCGCAACAAACGCTCGAACAGCTCACCTGGGCCGGCGCTGCGGAGCGCTATCCCGAAGGCCTGCCCGACAGCGTGCGCACAGCGATCGAGCATGAATTGCGGCTGATCGAGAGGCTCGACTATGCCCCTTACTTCCTAACGGTGAACAGTATCGTCCGCTTCGCCCGCTCGCGCGACATTCTCTGCCAGGGCCGCGGCTCGGCCGCCAATTCGGCGGTCTGCTATGTGCTCGGCATCACCTCGATCGACCCGGGCCGCAACGATCTGCTCTTCGAGCGCTTCGTCTCCGAGGAACGCCGCGAGCCGCCGGACATCGATGTCGATTTCGAGCATGAACGACGCGAGATCGTCATGCAGTGGGTGTTTGACACCTATGGCCGCGATCATGCCGCGCTCTGCTCGACAGTGATCCGCTATCGCACCAAGGGTGCGCTGCGCGACGTCGGAAAAGCGCTCGGCTTGCCCGAAGACCTCATCAAGACCCTTTCAGGCCAGGTCTGGGGCTGGTCGGAGGATGGCGTTGCCGAACGCCATCTCAAGGAACTCAACCTCAACCTTGCCGACCGACGCCTGAAACTCACGCTCGATCTCGCGCGCCAGCTCATGGGCGCTCCCCGGCATCTGTCCCAGCATCCCGGCGGTTTCGTCCTCACCCATGACCGGCTCGACGATCTCGTGCCGATCGAACCGGCCGCCATGGCCGACCGGCAGGTCATCGAATGGGACAAGGACGACATCGACGCGCTGCGTTTCATGAAGGTGGATGTTCTGGCCCTCGGCATGCTCACTTGCATGAAGCGCGGTCTGGACCTCCTGGCCGAGCACAAGGACATCCGGCTCGATCTCGCCACCATTCCGGCCGAGGAGCCGCGCACCTACGCAATGATCCGCAAGGCCGACACGCTCGGCACCTTCCAGATCGAGTCGCGCGCGCAGATGTCGATGCTGCCGCGTCTGAAGCCGCGCACCTACTACGATCTGGTGGTGCAGGTCGCGATCGTTCGCCCCGGCCCGATCCAGGGCGACATGGTGCATCCCTATCTGCGCCGCCGCGAAGGTCTCGAGCCCGTCCATTATCCCAAGCCGGAACTGGAAAAGGTGCTCGGCAAGACGCTCGGCGTTCCGCTGTTTCAGGAACAGGCCATGCGGGTGGCCATCGAATGCGCCGGATTTACGCCGGGCGAGGCAGACATGCTGCGCAAATCCATGGCGACCTTCAAGCACACCGGCGGTGTCTCTGCCTTCGAGGAGAAGCTGGTCTCCGGCATGGTCGCCAATGGCTATGACGAGGACTTCGCCCAACGGACATTCAAGCAACTCGAAGGCTTCGGCTCTTATGGTTTCCCGGAAAGCCACGCAGCCTCTTTTGCCCTGATCGCCTATGCGTCCGCCTGGCTCAAATGCTGGCACCCGGATGTTTTCTGCGCCGCTCTGCTCAATTCGCAACCCATGGGTTTTTACGCCCCGGCCCAGATTGTTCGGGACGCGCGCGACCATGGCGTGGAGATTCGTCCGGTCTGCATCAACGCCTCCCGCTGGGACTGCACATTGGAACCGACGGAGGACGACACGCGTTTCGCGGTCCGGCTCGGCCTGCGACGGGTGAAGGGGCTCGCCAATGCGGATGCCGCTACGATCACCGCCGCGCGCGGCGACCGGCCGTTCGCCTCCATCGACGATCTCTGGAAACGGGCTGGCGTTCCGGTCGCTGCCCTGACGCGGATCGCTGAAGCCGACGGATTCCGCGCGGCCTTCGGCCTTGCCCGCCGCGAAGCGCTATGGGCGATCAAGGCATTGCGCGACGAACCTCTTCCTCTCTTTGCGGCTGCTGCCGCACGCGAGGATGGAGCGGGCGCCGAATGCAACGAGCCCCCGGTTGCGCTTCGGCCGATGACAGCCGGCCGCGAGGTGGTCGAGGATTACGGTCATCTCGGCCTGTCGCTGCGCAGCCATCCGGTCGCCTTCCTGCGGGCCAATCTCTCCCGGCGCCGGATCGTCACCTGTCGCCAGGCCATGGAGGAGCGTGACGGACGCTGGCTGGAGGCGGCCGGCATCGTCCTGGTGCGTCAACGTCCGGGCAGCGCCAAGGGCGTGATGTTCATCACCCTCGAAGACGAAACCGGGATCGCCAATCTGGTGGTCTGGCCGAAGGTCTTCGAGGCGAACCGCCGCACCGTCCTGTCGGCACGGATGATGGCCGTGCGTGGACGCATCCAGCGCGAAGGCGACGTGGTCCATCTCGTCGCCCAGAAGATCACCGATCTCACCGCCGACCTTGCGGGCGTTGGCAAACAGGATACGGCCATCCCGCTGCCGAATGGTCGCGGTGACGAAGCCCGCCGCAGCGCGCCCGGCCGCGATCCGCGCGGGATGCCGCAACACGGGCCACGAGCACACGACGTCCTTCTTGCCGAGCATCAAATTGAAGGAATCAAGATCAGGACGCGCGATTTTCGGTAAGGTCAGTCTCGAGCCTGGCTTGCCAATTCCTCATGACACCGCGAGAGTTGCCTTCTGGCTTGGCAGTGTAGCGTTTGCGGCCGGCGCAATCGGAGGAAAACGGCTTTGAGATTTGTGGTCGCATTGGATGTCGCTCTTCGGCTCCTTCAAGAGCGAACGACGATTCCGCAACACAATCGTCTGGTCGCCCCCACGTTGCTCAGATCCCAAATTCTGTCCCAGCTCTTTCAATCCGTCGCTCGTCAGGATTTCGACCGCGCAGAAGCGAATGCACGCCTCGATCACATGAGGGCTTTGAAGATCCGCCTGCTCGGCGATCGGGTACTTCAAAAGCTTGCCTGGGATATCGCCGAGGAACTCGCTTGGGACAATACATTGCAGGCAGAATATGTAGCACTCACGAAGCTGCAAGCTGACGCTTTCGTTACGCTCGATCGGTCACTTGCCAAGTCGCTCAAAGGCGTCGTCCCTCTGGCTTCCTTCAAGGACATCATTTCCTGATGTGATCGTCTCTTTTTTCGGGAAACAATTGGCCCAGGCGAAAGGCCTACCTTCGTACAGTGCCCTGCGAAGTCTGATCAAGCGCGATACGAACTTTCAGGAAGGCTGACATTCGAGTTCGGCAAATGTTGCCAACTGGTCAAACCCATCGCAGCCCATTGGGGAGAGATGGCCCAAAGAAGGTCCGTCTTGTTTCGACCGCTGCCTGACTATCGCTCAACATGGGCCGCCGCCGGGTTACACCCTCGGTATCGGTCTGAGACTCCCCTCAGTCGTCCGCGGATTGAATGTCAGTTCGAACGCCTCAAAAGGCTGCAATCTGGGCGTCAGGTCCGACCAATCGAACTGGAGCGGATCGCTATAGGTGATCGGAAAATAGTCTCCTTCCGACTTCGGAAGCTGTGCCGTAAACCGAATACCGAGCCGGCCGGCCTCGGGCACATGCGCATCCAGATCGTCGGACCGCAGCCAGATCTGGAAACACACCGACCCCGCCATCAGCAGGAAGAGCATATAGGGCATGGGTGAGCGATCATCCCTTCGCCGCAGAAGGGTTCCGGCAAGCGCCGGCGGCGCATTGCCCACATACGCGTAAGAAAAACCGACCTGCAAGGGTCCGCCATGCGGCGCGGCGCCGAGATTCTGCAAGCTGGCAATCGCCTTTTGGAACCGGGGCAGTTCCTCGCCAGGCAGTATCGACAGTCCGATCTTGGCCAAGGCCTTGTAGGCATAACGGGGAACGAATACGTCGCCCTCGACCGGCATTGTCAGGTTGAGCAGGCCCGTCGCCTGGTCGACGCGTACCAATTCACTAGCATCGCCTTTAGACGCAATGCTGAGCTGGCGCTTCCCGTCAAGCGTTGCGTGGCGCATCGTCGATTTCGATCCGGACAGTCCTGTCTTGCGAACACCGGACCGCCCCCGCACACCGCCAAGTGTTAGGAACGGACCAACCGCCTTGCACAGGGCGTCTTCATAGACCGAGAACCTGTCATTGCATGCCTTGCATTCATCGAGGGAGAACAGTGTCCGGTTGCCCAGCGCGGCCGGAAGCGCATGGGCGTTCGTTCGCCTCCCGAAGATACTTGGCCCGGATGCACCGCAATATCTGCAGTGCGTCCGCTCGCCGAGGAAACGCCGCGCACTGCCCGGTTCGACCAACTCCTGTGCGAATTGGACATACATGCGGTCTCTCTAACCTCTCTCGCGTGCGACCGCCGGTCCAAGTCACGCCGATCACCTTGCCTGTGTCTTTCTGCCCTGTTTCCAGATAAGTTTCGATGACCGATTGAGCCAGGACTACGACAATGCCGATCCCGAAATACGCACAACGAACGCCCAGGAACCGGCTCGTCCAAATTATCTGTCGCGGTTCGTGCGGCGGCACCCGGTACGCTGAAGTTTCTCAAGACAATTGGTCGGGCCACGGCCCAAACGAGGATCCGGACCTCTATGCCACCTGCCTGAAATGCGGATACCGGGCGAAAGACAAATATAACTGGATGCGGGTCTAGTCGGCGCGGACGAGACAAGCCCCGGCGGGAACGGCCACCCTATGCCCGATCCTCCTTCTCACCTTGCGCGACAATCTGCAACGATCCGTCCGGCAACGGGCGCTGCAGCGTTTTCGCCTCATCCCAGGGTGCTGTCAGCCAGGTTTGCCAGTCCGGGGCTTCCGTCAGGATGACCGGCATGGCCTTGGGATGGACTGCGCCCACTTCGTCGTTCGCATCGGTGGTCAGAAATCCGTAGAGATCGCAGGTGACCTCTCCTTCCGCGAGCTTGCGGGTCGATGTCCAGTTCGTCCAGATGCCCGCGAAGAAAGCGAGGGGGCGATCCTCGTTGAGCGCGAACCACACAGGCTCGGACTTTCCATCCGGACCGCGCGCGGGCTCCGAAAACGATGTGAACGGCACCAGGCAACGCGATTCCGGTCCCAACCATCGTCGCCAGTGGGGACTCTTGGTGTTGCGGACATTGGTGACGCCGCGGTCGACCTTCTTGCCCTTCAACGCGAAGACAGGTGACGGCATGCCCCAGCGCGCCCGGGTCAGTTCGCGCCCGCCATCGCTCGTGTTTCGCACGATCGGCGCGGAGTAGTCGGGGAAGATGGCCGGCATGGAGGGAAGATTGCCGCTCCGGTCATCCATTGCGTCGAACAGGTCCCGGATTGCCGACTGACCTTTGGTGACCGAGTATAAATTGCACATAATCGTTTCCGTCGTTTCGCAATTCCGATTGTACGCATTTGTTCTTCTGATGAAAATCTTGGGAGGGGAAAGCCTTCCCCTGCGGCCGAGCCTGTAGTCTCGGCCGACCCCTTCGAGCGGGGGATTCCCCCGCAACGCCCCCTTTTGAGAGTGAGAGTGCGGATGGGTTTGCCGTGACGGGATGAGGACCGGAGGAGAGGCCTCCGGCGCCCGTCGCGGAGACCCACGATGTCCAGACAGAACCGCAAATCCGGCGCCCGGCGCGACCGGACCAATCTCTATTCCGAAATCACCGACAAGATCATCGCCGAGCTGGAGGCCGGCCGGGTGCCCTGGGTTCAGCCCTGGGGAACGGCCGCCGCGAAGGCACCGCTTGGCCTTCCGAAGAACGTCTCCACCGATCGTCAGTATGCGGGCATCAACGTCCTGCTGCTCTGGGGCGCCGTGATCGAACGCGGCTTTACCGGCCAGAGCTGGCTAACCTTCCGCCAGGCGCTGTCGCTTGGCGGGAATGTCCGCAAGGGCGAGCGCGGCACCACCGTCGTCTATGCCGACCGTTTCGTGCCGGAGGACGAGAAGCGCCGTGCGCGCGAGACCGGCGAGGACGCCCAGGCGATCCCGTTCCTGAAGCGCTTCACCGTTTTCAACACCGACCAGTGCGAGAATCTGCCCGAGGATGTAGCGACCGCCGCGCCACCCGTGCCGACGGGGCTGATCGAACCGCGCGTCGAGGCGCTGATCGCCGCGACGGGCATCGATTTCCGCATCGGCGGCAACCGCGCCTTCTACGTGCCGGCCCATGACTATGTGCAGGTGCCGCCGCCGCAAGCCTATTTCGAGCCCATCAATTGGCACCGCACCGCGCTGCACGAAATGGGCCACGCGACAGGCCATCCCTCGCGTCTGGGGCGGGATTTCTCGGGTTCGTTCGGCACGAAGAAATACGCCTTCGAGGAGCTCATCGCGGAGATCAACGCAGCCTTCTGCTGCGCCTCGCTCGGCATCGCGCCGACCGTCCGGCACGCCGACTACATCGCCTCCTGGCTCGAAGTGTTGCGCGAGGACAATCGCGCCATCGTCCGCGCCGCCAGCAAGGCGGGCAAGGCCGCCGACTGGCTTCTGGCCTTCGCGCCCGACGATGCCGGCCAGGCGATCGCGGGCGAGCCTGCTTGCGACAGGAGGGTGGCATGATCCTGTTGACCGACGATCTGCGCGACCGGCTGCTCGCCAATGGGCGGCAGCGCGATATCGATCATGTGCCCGTGGTGAAATTCTTCAATCCCGTCGGCGCGGGCACCTGGCTCATCACCGAGATGGAGGCGGACGGCGACACGCTGTTCGGCCTTGCCGATCTCGGCTTCGGATGTCCGGAGCTGGGCTCCTGCAGCCTTGCCGAATTCACCTCGGCGCGCCTGCCTTTCGGTCTCGGGATCGAGCGCGACATCCTGTTTCAGGCCACATTGCCGATCTCGGTCTATGCCGAGGCAGCGCGCCGGGCCGGCCACATTGTCGAACGCGGAGATCTGCTGGAGGAAGCTGCGGCGGCAATGCAGTCGCGGCGGTGAGATGGCACTCAGGCTGTCACCTTCGTGCAAGGCTCCGGCCAGGCACAGGAGAGTGAGAGGGCTGCGCCCTGTTTCCGTGACGGGTTTCAAGCCGAGAGAGAGGCTCTCGGCGCCCGTCGCGGAGTAACTCACCATGGCGACAGCAGCCAAGAAGATCACCCTCAGCGCCTCGCGCGACATCCCCTTCAACAAGCTCGTCCTCTCCCAGTCCAACGTCCGGCGCATCAAGGCCGGCGTCTCGATCGAGGAGCTGGCCGAGGACATCGCCCGCCGCGGCCTTCTGCAGAATCTCAACGTCCGTCCTGTCCTTGATGGCGATGGCAAGGAAACCGGCATGTTCGAGGTTCCGGCCGGCGGCCGCCGGTTCCGGGCGCTCGAACTTCTCGCCAAGAAGAAGCGGTTGGCCCGGACCGCGCCGGTTCCCTGCAACGTGCGCGAGGCGGACAGCGACATCTCGGCGGAGGAAGATTCACTCGCCGAAAACGTCCAGCGCGCTGCGCTGCATCCCCTCGACCAGTTCCGTGCGTTCCAGACGTTCCGGGACCAGGGCATGGGCGAGGAAGACATCGCCGCGCGCTTCTTCGTCTCGGTCAACACCGTCAAGCAGCGCCTCAAACTCGCTTCTGTGTCGGAGAAACTCCTCGATCTCTATGCCGAGGACGCCATGACGCTCGATCAGTTCATGGCCTTCACCGTTTCCACCGACCACACCCGCCAGGAACAGGTCTGGGAGGCCATTGAGCATAGCTGGTCGAAGGAACCCTATCAGATCCGCCGCATGCTGACCGAGAACACCGTGCGGGCCTCGGATCGGCGCGTGCGCTTCGTCACCATCGAAGCCTATGAAGAGGCCGGCGGCACCGTCCTGCGCGATCTCTTCCAGGACGATGACGGCGGCTGGATCGAGGATGTCGCTCTGCTCGAACGGCTCGTCGGCGAGAAGCTCACCGCGGCGGCGGAGACTATCGCCGAGGAGGGCTGGAAATGGATCTCGGTCGCGGCCGATTTCCCCTACGGCCATACCAACGGCTTGCGGGCGCTCACCGGCACGCCGGTCGATCTGACCGACGAGGAACGGGCCGCCCGCGAAGCGCTGCGCGAGGAGTTCGACCGACTCGAAGCCGAATATGCCGAGGCCGATGAGTTGCCCGACGAGGTGGATGAGCGCGTCGGCGAGATCGATGTTGCGCTCGACGCCTTCGAGGATCGGCCGAAGCAGTACGATCCGACCGAGATCGGCCGCGCCGGCGCGTTCGTCAGCATCCGCCACGATGGCGAGCTTTCCGTCGAGCGTGGCTATGTCCGCCCCGAGGATGAAATGTCCGAAGGCGGCGATGACGCGGGAAGCGATGGCGATGGGACGACCGAGCCCGGCGCCGTGCAGCGCACCGTCATTTCCGTCGACGGCGAATCCGAGCCGCAGGACGAGGAGGATGATGCGATCAAGCCGCTGCCCGAACGGCTGGTGATCGAACTGACGGCGCATCGCTCCCTCGCACTGCGTGATGCGCTGGCCGACAACCCGTCCGTCGCCATGACCGCGCTGATCCACAAGCTGGTGCGCGACGCCTTCCAGCATGTCTCGACGCCGGGATGCCTGGAGGCTTCCGTCCGGCAGGTTTATTTCCCGGTTCAGGGCGATGACCTGAAAGACAGCGGCGCCGCCAAGACCGTCGACGACCGGCACGAGTCCTGGAGGGCCGATCTGCCCCTCGACGATGACGAAGCGCTCTGGGCGAAGATCGACGGTCTCGACGATGCGAGCCGCATGGCGCTTCTCGCCCATTGCGTCTCCTTCGGCGTCAACGCGCTCTACGAGAAGGCCAATCCTTATGGTGCGGGGCCGACCGCGCGCGGTGTCCAACAGCGCATCCACGAGGCGGACCGGCTCGCCCGTGCCGTCGGGCTCGACATGTTGGAAATCGGATGGCGGCCGACGGTCGACAACTATTTCGGCCGGGTGACCAAGCCCCGCATCCTCGAAGCGGTACGCGAGGCCAAGGGCGAGGAAACCGCGCAACTCATCGACCACCTGAAGAAGCCGGACATGGCGAAGGAGGCCGAACGCCTGCTCGCCGACAGCGGCTGGTTGCCCGAACCGCTGCGTCTGCCCGTCATCGACGATGGCGCCCGCTCGGATTCCGAGGGCGACGACGCCGAAGCTCTGCCGGCCTTCCTCTCCGACGAGGGCGACGGCGACGAAGAGCCGGTCGACGAACTGCAAACCGTGGCTGCCGAATAGCCGCTCAGGCGGGGCGGCCAGGGCCGCCCCGCATCTCACACCATCATTCCCAACCCGGCCCGGTCACCGCACCGGGCCGTTTCGATTCAGGAGATATCCCATGACAAACGACACTCCCAACACGTCCTTCACAATCGACTACGCCGCCTACGAGGCCAAACGCCAGGCCTTCACCGCACGGGCTGGCGACCTCGCCGCCGCCAACAAATCCGCGCTCTTCGCTGTACTCACGGACGCCGGCATCACCACCGTCACCGTCCAGTTCGACGGCTATGGCGACAGCGGTCAGGTCGAGGAGATCGCCGCTCACAGTGGCGATAAAGCGGCAGAATTGCCCGATGCCACGGTGGAGATCGCATCCGCACTCTGGGGCAGCGACGAGGTTCGTCGGCAAAGCTGCAGTATCACCGAGGCCGTCGAAACGATGGCCTATGATTTCCTCGGCCAGACCCATGGCGGATGGGAGAACAATGACGGCGCCTATGGCGAGTTCACCTTCGACGTCGCCGGCGGCACGATCTCGCTCGATTACAACGAGCGCTACACCGCCACCGAGTCCTACAGCCACGCGTTCTGAGGGAGGCCATCATGGGACATTGTTATCATCACGCGTTGTCCTCGGTCCGCAAATGGGGCGGGACGGCGGAAGACTATCTCGACCTGCATCAATGGTTCGATGAATCGAAGATGCTGACTGCCGATTTCCGGCACCGGGCGCTGCGCCATCATGCCGAGGGCATCTTCATGCTCGAACGCTTCTTCGGCGCGACGATCACGATCTCGACCGGCCGCGTCGTGCCCACCCGCCTGATCGGCGAGCAGCATGTCATCGAAGATCTCGGTTTCATTCCGAGTTTCGCCGATTGGGTGCGCTGTATCCATCCCGAGCCCTGGATGGGCCGGGCGCAGCCCATTCACAAGATCGTCGATCCCTTCGCTGCCTCCGCCGACTCGCACGGCAGCCACCGGGAGGGCGTGGCATGAAACCCCGATACCCGCTGCGCCTCTTCCTCGATTGTTCGACCGCGCATCTGTCACCGGCATCCCGCGCTCTGCTCGATGTCCGCGCGGCAAGTGGTCAGGACATCATTGGGGAGACACCCTATGGCTGGTTTCTGTGGGTCGACGAAGACCCCCGGGCCGATGATCCCGACGATCTGGGACGGGTCATGACGCACGCGCGACAGCTCGGCGCCGAATACGTCCTCTTCGACCGCGACGCACCGCCATCGGACGCGCTGCCGGTCTTCGACGATTAGCGCGCGCAGCGCGCATTCGCACCCATCCCAATCCACCAATGCCCGGCCATCGCGCCGGGTTTTCTCGTTTCAGGAGCCCCATCATGGCCGACTACTTCACCCACTTCTCCTGCGTTCTCGACGTGGGAACACCCGAGAACGCCGCACGCGCGCTCGATCTCTATAACCGCCTCTCGGAAGAAAACGCATCGGAAGACCCGCCGTCCGAAGGCTTCGATCTTTCGATCGTGCCCGAGCATGGCGGCACCTGCCTCTGGATACGCGACGATTGCACCGGCGATCCGGAACATGTCATCCAGTTCGTCAAGCGCTGCGCGGCCGCGTTCTCGCTGACCGGACGATGGGGCTTCCAATACGCCAATACCTGTTCGCGGCCGCGCATCGATGCGTTTGGTGGTGGCGCCCATGTCCTCGATCTCGCCACTGGCGAGACCGTGGCGTGGACCTATACCGGCGAATGGCTCGCCGACACACTTGCGGGAGGTCAGTCATGAGCATTCCCGACCATGCCCGCGCCAATTTCCAGACGCTGTTGCGCGCGGCCGCCGACGGCAATCTCGCCCTGCTCGAATGCGCCGACGCCGAGACGGGGGCGGTGCGCTACGTGATCTGCGCCGTGGGCCGGGATGCCGGCGAGTTCCTCTTCACGCCCTTCGGTCATCTTGCCGATGGCAATCCCTACGAGGCCTATCGGCCGCCCGAGCCTTGAGAGGGAGAGGGTTGCCGGGCCGGGTTTGAGCCGGTGCGGTCAAAGAGAGAGCGCTGCCCGGCTTGCCCCGTTCCGCTCTCCCGAGGTTCTCCCCATGACAGAGATCGTTCCCGGGGCGGCGCTTACCCGCGCCGCCCATCAACTCCTTCCGCTTCTCGAACAAGGTCAGCGCATCGACGCGCCCGCGCTCCGGATCGCGATGGGCGCCGCCTTCGGCGGCTCCGATACCGATGGCGCCTGGGACTGGAAGACAGCCTATGACGTCTGCGAAGGCGCCGCCGTCCTGTTTCTGCGCAAGTACGGAAAGGCGCTTCTGCGCAAAGCCGGGTCTCCGGCGGCCGCGTTGCCATTGCTCACCAGGATCGCAGGCCTTCAGCCCTCGCACACCCGCCGCTCAGAAGAGAGCGAAGCCTTCCAGCAATTCTCGACGCCGATCCCCCTGGGCTTCGCCGCGGCGACCGCCGCCGCGATCACCGCGGACGACATCGTGCTGGAACCCTCCGCCGGCACCGGCCTGCTCGCCATCCTCGCCGAAATCGCCGGGGGCCGGCTCCATCTCAACGAACTGGCCGAGACGCGCGGCGCGTTTCTCTCGTCCCTCTTTCCGGCTCTTTCGGTCACACGCTTCGATGCGGCCCAGATCGACGACTATCTGGACGAGTGTGCCGTTCCCAGCGTCGTGCTGATGAACCCGCCATTCTCGGTGATGGCCAACGTCTCCGGGCGCATGGCCGACGCCGCCTATCGTCATGTCGCCTCGGCGCTGGCCCGTCTCGCACCCGGTGGACGCCTCGTCACCATCACCGGCGCCAGCTTCGCACCCGATGCGCCGAAATGGCGGGACGCCTTCTTGCGCCTGCAGGAGCATGGGCGCGTCGTCTTCACGGCTGCTATCGACGGCGCGGTCTATGCCCGCCATGGCACCACCATCGACACACGGCTGACGGTGATCGACAAGATCGCCGCCGACGATCCCACCGCCTTTCCGCCATCGCGGGGTATCGCCCCTGATGTCGCGACGCTGCTCGGCTGGATCGAGGCGGACATGCCGCCCCGCGCACCGGTTTCCTTGCCCGGAATCTCCGGACGGCGAGTCACCCCGCCGCGCTCGACCTCGGCCGCGCGCAGCAGTTCGTGCGGTTTCAAGCCCGCACCCCCCGTTAGCGAACAGACCGATGAAGAGCTCTCCTATGAGACGGTCGACTGGACCCCGCCGCAGGGCGGGCATCTCACCGATGCGATCTACGAGGAATACGCGCTTCAGTCGATCCGTATTCCCGGCTCTCAGGCGCATCCCACCAGGCTCGTCCAGTCCGCCGCTATGGCGTCGGTCGCGCCGCCGAAACCGGGCTATCGCCCGCATCTGCCAGCGGGGCTCGTGGCCGATGGCACTCTCTCCGACGCCCAGCTCGAAAGCGTCATCTATGCCGGCGAAGCCCATGCCCAGCATCTCGCCGGGTCCTGGATCGTCGATGAGACCTGCGATGTGATCACCGCCGCGGCGGAAGACGCCGACGACGCTGTCCGCTTCCGGCGTGGCTGGTTCCTCGGCGACGGCACCGGCGCGGGTAAGGGCCGCCAGGTCGCCGGCATCCTGCTCGACAACTGGCTCAAGGGCCGTCGCCGCGCTGTCTGGGTGTCCAAATCCGACAAGCTGCTCGAGGATGCGCAGCGCGACTGGTCGGCCCTCGGTCAGGAACGACTGCTGGTCTCACCGCTCTCGCGTTTCCGCCAGGGCACGCCCATCCGTCTGCCGCAGGGCATCCTATTCACCACCTATGCCACGCTACGCTCCGACGAGCGCGGATCGAAGGTTTCGCGCGTCCAACAGATCGTCGATTGGTTGGGGGAGGATTTCGATGGAGTGATCATTTTCGACGAGAGCCACGCCATGCAGAACGCCGCCGGATCGAAGGGCGAACGCGGCGACCAGGCTGCCTCGCAGCAGGGCCGCGCCGGGCTGCGCCTGCAGCACGCGCTCCCCGATGCCCGTGTCGTCTATGTTTCCGCGACCGGCGCCACCACGGTTCACAATCTGGCCTATGCCCAACGGCTCGGCCTGTGGGGCGGTGAGGATTTCCCCTTCGCCACCCGCGCCGAATTCGTCGAGGCGATCGAGGATGGCGGGGTCGCCGCCATGGAGGTGCTGGCACGCGACCTCAAGGCGCTCGGCCTCTATCAGGCCCGTTCGCTCTCCTATGAAGGCGTCGAATACGAGCTGGTCGAGCACCAGCTCACCGACGAGCAGCGGCGCATCTACGACGCCTATGCCGGCGCCTTCGCGATCATTCACAACAATCTCGACGCCGCCATGCAGGCGACCAACGTCACCGGCAGCGAGGGCACTCTGAACCGGCAGGCTAAGTCCGCCGCACGGTCCGCGTTCGAGAGCGCCAAGCAGCGCTTCTTCAACCACCTCATCACGGCGATGAAGACGCCGTCGCTGATCCGCGCCATCGACGCCGATCTCGAAGCCGGCCATGCCGCCGTCATCCAGATCGTCTCGACCGGTGAAGCGCTGATGGAACGACGCCTGGCCGAGATTCCGACCGATGACTGGAACGACGTCCAGGTCGACATCACGCCCCGCGAATATGTGCTCGACTATCTGGCCCATTCCTTCCCGGTGCAGCTCTACGAGCCGTTCACTGACTCCGAAGGCAATCTGTGCTCCCGACCGGTAAGCCGTGACGGCCAGCCCGTCGAAAGCCGCGAGGCCGTCGCAAGGCGTGACAGGCTGATCGAGAAGCTCGCTTCGCTGCCGCCGGTTCCCGGCGCACTCGATCAGATCATTCAGCGCTTCGGCACCGATATGGTCGCCGAGGTCACGGGTCGCTCGCGCCGCATCGTCCGCAAGCCGGGTGCCGGTGCCACGGCCGATCGCCTCGCCGTCGAGGGCCGAGCAATTTCGGCAAACCTCGCCGAAACCCAGGCCTTCATGGATGACGTCAAGCGTATCCTCGTCTTCTCGGACGCAGGGGGTACGGGGCGCTCCTACCATGCCGACCTCGCGGCGAAGAACCAGCGGCTGCGCGTCCATTATCTGCTGGAGCCGGGCTGGAAGGCCGATGCAGCGATCCAGGGCCTCGGGCGCACCAACCGCACCAATCAGGCGCAGCCACCGCTGTTCCGGCCGGTCGCCACCGATGTGAAAGCCGAGAAGCGCTTCCTCTCCACGATCGCCCGCCGCCTCGACACGCTTGGCGCGATCACCCGCGGCCAGCGCCAGACCGGCGGCCAGGGCCTGTTCCGCGCCGAGGACAATCTCGAAAGCGCCTATGCGCGTGATGCGCTGCGCCGGCTCTACCTGATGATCGTCGGCGGCAAGGTGGAAGGCTGCCCGCTCCAGACCTTCGAGGCCTCGACCGGCCTGAAGCTGATGGATGATACCGGCATCAAAGATGACCTGCCGCCGATCACCACCTTCCTCAACCGGCTCCTGGCGCTCACCATCGATCTGCAGAACATCCTGTTCGCGCATTTCGAGCAGATCCTCACCGCCCGGATCGAGGGCGCCATTGCCAGCGGCACCTATGATGTCGGGCTGGAAACGCTCAGGGGCGAACAGTTCACCGTCATCGACCGGCAGGTAATCCACACCCATCCCGCGACCGGCGCGGAGACCACGCTGCTCACCGTCGCGCAGCGCGAGCGCAACCATCCCGTCACGCTGGACGAGGCGCTCGACCATCTCACCGATTCGCGTGCAGCCCTGCTGGTCAACGAGCGATCGGGCCGGGCCGCTGTGCGTGTCCCGACCACCAGCGTGATCGACGACGACGGTGTCGTCGAACGCCGGGTGCGCCTGATCCGGCCGATGGAATCCTCCAAGGTCCCGCTCACGATGATGGCGGACACCCACTGGGTCGAAACCGACCGCGAGACGTTTGCCCGCATCTGGGACACCGAAGTGGCGGCGGTACCGGAATTCACAGACAGCACCGTCCACATCGTTTCCGGACTGTTGCTGCCGATCTGGAAGCGCCTGCCCAATGAATCGACGCGGGTCTACCGGCTCCAGACCGACGATGGCGAGCGGATCATCGGCCGCAAGGTCTCACCGGCCTGGGCCGCGAACGCGGCGACCACAGGCACCGCCAGCCTTTCGGCGGACGACGCCTTCGCCGCGCTGACCGACGGTCGCACGATCCTCGACCTCGCCGAGGGGCTTCAGCTTCGCCGCGCCCGCGTCATGGGTGCGAACCGCATCGAGCTCACCGGCTTCACCGACACGATGCGCGACCGCCTCAAGGCCTATGGCCTCTTCGGCGAGATCATCTCGTGGAAGTTCCGGCTGTTCGTCCCGACCGACGCCTCCGGCGCAGCGGTCCTCGCGAGGCTGCTGGAGCGGTTCCCGGTCGAACGCATCGCCGAGCGGGAGGCAGCCTGATGACCCGCGACGCTTCAGACCTCGCACATCGTCTCGGCCGGCAGGCCGAGGCCGTGTGCCGCGAATATCTTTCCAGCGGGCGGCGCGAGGGCCGCTACTGGATGGTGGGCGACGTGCGCAACACCAAGGGGCGCTCGATGTTCGTGCGCCTGACCGGCCCCGAGTCCGGCAAGGGAGCCGTGGGCAAATGGACCGACGCCGCAACGGGTGAACATGGTGATTTGCTCGATGTCATCCGGGAAAGCTGCGGTTTGACGGAGTTCAGAGACGTGGCCGACGAGGCGCGGCGGTTTCTCAGCCTGCCGCATCCCGAGCCGGAGCCGGCATCATCACCGAAGCGGAAATCGCCCGCACCAACGGGTTCACCACTGGCGGCCAAGCGATTGTTCTCGATGGCGCAGCCGATTATGGGCACACTCGCGGAAACGTATTTCCGTAAGCGCGGCATTACTGCTTTGCACGAAACCGGATCGCTACGATTTCATCCGCGCTGCTACTACCGGCCCGACGAGCATAGCCCGACAGAGACCTTGCCCGCGCTGATCGCATCGGTCACCGACCTAGACGGACACCAGACCGGCGCGCACCGGACCTGGCTTGATCCGGACGGGTTCAGCGAGGCAACACTCGGCAAGGCCCCGATCGAAACGCCGCGACGGGCAATGGGCGACCTGCTCGGCCATGCGGTGCGCTTTGGCGCGGCGGGCGAGGTCATGGCGGCCGGCGAAGGGATCGAGACCATGCTATCGCTGCGATGCGTATTGCCGGACATGCCCATGGCAGCCGCGCTCTCCGCAGCTCATCTTGCCGCCATCCTGTTCCCGGACACGCTACGCCGGCTCTATATCGTGCGCGATAACGACCCGGCGGGTGACGGCGCGCGGGATACGCTGGTCGAACGGGCCGATGCGCTCGGCATAGAGGCACTGCCACTCTCGCCGATGCTGGGCGATCTCAACGAGGATCTGCGCCTGCGTGGTCTCGACGCCTTCCGGGCCTCGATCCGGGTGCAACTCGCGCCGCAGGATGTCGCCAGGTTCATGGAGTCCGTTCTGACCGCCTGACCGGGACAGCGGCATGGGATATGGCGGTGACGTCGCATCCTTCGTCAATGACTCCCTATGGATGTCGGAGGGGGCCGCGCCCCGGCCTTCTTCAGAGGGCGACCAGACGGCAGGCGGCCCGGTCCGGCAATGGCTGCGGCCAACGATTTTCCGGCGGCCCTCCGGGCCTTTCCATCGCGAAACAAAATCGCCGGCCTTCGCCATCCTCCGCTGACGCTCCGGTCCTTGCGCTGCCGCTCCAGGATGCAGGCCCGGTCCGCCCGTCGTCTTTCGGCGCCACGAAGGCCGCGGCGGGCGCGGCCAACCGACAAAGGGAGCCACCCGATGACACTTGACGACGACACCTTCGAACCCCACCACGAATCCTCGCCGACCGAACACGCGCTGAACGAACTGGAACTCCACGGCTACCGTCACGACGGGCACGGCCCGGATCCACGCCTCGTCCCGGAGGACAACGTCATCGCAGGCGCCGTCTCCGACATCTTCGACGCCCTGATCGCCACCATGGCGGATACCGCCCTCGATGGCGAACTCGATGACCTCCTCTGGTCGACCGTCAACATGTTCCACCGCGCCGCCGGCCGGCTCGAACGCAAGCTCGACGACAACGAGCAGGCCCAAAAGCGCGGGCAGCGCGAACAGGACGGCTCCGAAATTAAGGCGGTCGAGCTCGAACGCCTCATCGAGATCGGACAGGGCCTCATCGAACGCCGCGACAGCCTGGAGGTCTTCCGCGACAGCGCCGCCGAGCATTATCTGCGTACCACCGGATCACCCTGGTCGCCGCGCACCGGTTCGCAGGTGAACCATCGCGCACTGACATCGGCGATGATCGACAGCCGGGACTTCATCGCCGAGCGCAAACGCGCCAACCGCGAGGTGCTATTTCCTGCCGGGCCGAAGGTCGCCGTCTCCGGAGGCGCCGACTTCAATGATCACAAGCTGATCTGGGACAAGCTTGACCAGGTGCATGCCAAGCACCCGGACATGGTGCTGATGCATGGCAAGTCACCGAAAGGCGCCGAGAAGATCGCCGCCCGCTGGGCCGATCACCGCAACGTGCCTCAGATCGGTTTTGCGCCCGACTGGACGAAACACGGCCGCGCCGCGCCCTTCAAGCGCAATGACCAAATGCTCGACGTCCTGCCGATCGGGGTCATCGTCTTTCCCGGCACCGGCATCCAGGAGAACCTGGCCGACAAGGCCAGGAAGCTCGGTATCCCGGTGTGGCGGTTCGAATGACATGCCGTCCTCATATTGGGCCTAGAATCCCAGTTTCCCCCATCCGTCAATCGAGATAGCGTTTTGTAAGCAGCGCTTCGGCGCGCAGAACGCCGGCTTCTTCGGGCCTACCGAGGCGGTCCATTTCGGCAGCCGCAAGCTCACGATCCTCGACTTCCCGCACCAGCACCGCGCGCACGTGCTCCAGGTCCAAGGCAATCCGCTCGATCTCCGCGGACCTGTCCTCGAACCGATGCTGATCCACTCTCCGTCCGCCTTCCAGTGGCGGCGCCTCGGCATTGTCGATCGCCGCAACCAGCGCACGGAGCAGCCGCGCGTCATCTGCGCGCCGGTCCCTGAGCGCGGCACGAAGATCCACTCGCATACGGTCTTTCATCTCGGCTCCAGCATCCTGCGTCATCGTTAACTTAACCAATCTATTCCCTATCACTCCCTTATATGGCATAAACTGCGCATAAAATGGAACATTAGAGAGTAGTTTCAATGTCGCAACAGCTCGTAACAGTCGAACAGGCAGCGCAGGAGCTCAGCCTCCATCCGAAGACCGTGCTTCGCTACATTCGCGACAACAGGCTGCCCGCGACGCGGGTCGGAAGGTCCTATCGCATCCTTCGGAGCGAACTGGACGCCTTTGCGGGCATCGCAAGCGGCAGAGCGGAAACCGGCGATAGCGCACAGACGACCTCGATTACCGAGATCGAGAATGTCACCGCCGAAGCCGCCGAGCGGATGGCGACATTCCTTCAATCAGCCGCCCTGACGGGTGACGCTGACACGCCGCCGCTGCGCGTCCAGACGGCTTTCGATACGGCTGCCCATACGCTGAAGATCGTGATGATCGGCGTCCCTTCGGATGTAGCCCGGCTTCTGGAAATGCTGCATCTGCGTCTGAGCGCACGCGCATGAGCGATCCGGTTTTTCGCAACGCCGAGGCGGCGGCGTCCGTCAAGGCGCAATACAGAAGCGTGCTGGAGCAATGGCCCGTCCCACGGACCGAACATCAGATATCGACCTGTCAGGGTGAAACCTTCGCTGTCGCTTGCGGGCCCGAGGACGCCCCTCCCGTTGTGTTGCTGCACGGCTCACAGGCCAATTCGGTCGCGTGGATGCCCGATGTCCCGACCTGGTCGCAAAAGTTCCGGCTCTATGCCATCGACATGATCGGCGAGCCGGGCCTGAGCGCCCCGTCGCGGCCCGACCTCGCCGGCGAGGCGCATGCCCTCTGGCTGGACGATGTACTCTCTGCGTTGGGTCTGTCGCGGGCCGCCTTTGTCGGCACATCGCTCGGGGGTTGGCTGGCGCTTGACTACGCGAGCAGAAGACCGGAGACGGTTCAGGCGCTCGCGCTCATTTGCCCGAGCGGCATCGGCCGCCAGAAAAATTTCCTCATCAAGGCGCTGCCCCTTCTGCTTCTGGGGTCGTGGGGCAAATACAAGATGCGCGAGTTGATCTTCGGCCCCGCACCCAAGTCCATTCCAGACGAGTTGCGACCTTTCGCAGAGTTGATGGACCAGATCGCCGAGGTCGTCAGACCACGGGTGCTCAATATCCCTCGGCTGACCGACAGCCAGTTGCAGGCCCTCCATATGCCGATCCTGGCGATCGTCGGCGGACGGGATGCACTGCTCGATTCTCGGGACACGCGGGACAGGCTTCAGAGGAACACCCCTCAGGCTGATATCTGCTTCCTCGAAAACGGCTACCACTACCTTCCCGATCAGACCGAGCGGGTCATGGCGTTTCTCGAGCGCGGCGCTTCTCCAAACGTATCTGCCGCGGCGCTGGTATGACTTCTTCCTGCGCGAGCAGACCTCCCAGTTCGAAGTTCGCCTGGGAGTGTGATACGCTAATAACTTGCGCCATGGTGGTGGTGGAGGCGCGACCCGTTGGAACCTCATCTTACGGAGACGCCACCATGATTATTGCAATCCTTGGATCTATCGCTGCGATCGCCGCCCTCTGCTGGCTGCTGTTCATGCTTGCCACCTACGCCTTGCCCGCGCTCGGCGGCGTGGCGGCCGGAATGTGGGCCTATCAGACCGGGGCGGGCCTGCCGGGCAGCGTCCTTGTCGGCCTTGTCGGTGCCGGCCTTGTGTTCGGCATCGGGCAGTTCCTCATCCTGTTCGCCCGACCCGTGTGGGTGAAACTCGCCGTCGCGCTCGCTTTCGTCGTGCCGGCGGCGATCGCCGGCTTCCACGCCACCCACGGCATCGTCAAACATCTGATACCGTCGGAAACCTGGCAGACAGTCTTCTCCGTGATCGGCGCGGTGGCGGTCGGCATCACGGCATTCGTGCGCGTGACCTCCATGGCCGCGCCCGGACCGGCCGGGCAGTCCCCCACCAGCGTCTGAACGCCGTCGCGGGCCGAGACGCGAGGCTGAACTCTTCCACCGCGCCAGTATCGAAGGCTGAGTGCGACGCGCGCGCCATGAATGCCGGACCGCCGAATTCCGCTCGAGGATCGGCGCCCGCGGACGGCGTGGCGCAAGCTGCCCCGAACAGCGCAACCGGTGCCGGATGGGGAGTGGCCGGGGGTCCGCGTCCGGCGGCACCGCCGAATGCGAAGCGGACTGGCCGGCATGGCAGTAGACGATTGCCGTTCCTTCGCCGGACAGGATCTTGAGCGCACGGTGTAGCCACTGTCTCCTTGAGCGATCCCTGTGAGCCGACCGCTCCAAACGGCCTCTTCAATGGGCTGATCTGGCCGAAGGCCGGCTTCGCCTCGATCGCCTATGGCGCAATGGCGCCCGTCAAGTTTCTTCCCCTGCCGGCTGCGCCGCCATTCCTCGCGAGACAAGAAACCCGCCGGATCGCCATCCTCCGCTGACGCTGCGGTCGCACGCGATGCGCCGTCGATCGCCTCCGGCCTCTCCGATCGCCATCGAGGCCGCAATGGTGCGGGCTCGAAACCAGTGATCAAGGAGAACTACCATGGCGACCATCGGCACCTTCAAGAAGTCCGGCAACGAATACACCGGCGAAATCGTCACCCTCAACGTGCAGGCCAAGAACGTCCGCATCGTCCCCGAGACCAACCAGACCAGCGAGAACGCTCCCAGCCACCGCGTCCTGGTCGGCCGCGCCGAGATCGGGGCAGCCTGGTCCAAGCAGTCGAACGAGGGCCGCGACTATCTCGGCCTCAAACTCGACGATCCGAGCTTCACCGCTCCGATCTACGCCAACCTCTTCGAGGACGAAGGCGGCGGTTACAGCCTCATCTGGTCCCGTCCCACCCGCCGCAACGGCGAGTGAAGCCGGACAGGTTCCCGCCCGGCAGGTCCGGGCGGGACCTTTTTCCTATGCCGACCGAATCAGATGCGCCGTCAATCGCCGATTGCCCGATTCAAAACGGTTTTTCTGCTTCCCAATCGGCCGAAGACGACTATTATAGTCGTTTTAGTGGCGTGAATGCCGGGGTCTGTAGGAGGTGATCATGCATGATCACCGCCCGACAGGCACGGGCCGCGCGCGCATTACTCGGTTGGACGCAAGAGATGCTCGCTGAGAAGGCCCTGGTTTCGCTAACCGCGCTCAAGCGCCTCGAGTCCGTCAACGGACTCAAGGTGCATGAGAGCACATGCGACCAGATTCGCCGGGCGCTGGAAGCAGCTGGCATCGTCTTCCTGTCCTCTGACCGAGGCGAAGGAGTGATGATTGTCGATGACACGAAACCTAACAAGTCGGAAGCGCTGGCCTAACGACGAAGGTGTCAGGCGCAATGCGCCACACCTTTCGCAGCGATTTTTCGGCGCGCCTCTACAAATTTTGGCAAATTGCGTTAACCATACGCACCGAGGCCTCGTGCCAAGAGACTGGGGAACAGATGGGGCAAGATGACTTTCTGGACGAGCCGCCGCACAGCGAACACTTGACCGAATACGATCGTGCACATTTTGCGACCTATCTTCGCTTGCTCGATGCGGAGGCCGACGCCGCGCATTGGGCTGAAGCAGTCCGCATCATCTTTGGTCTCGATCCCGAAGAACACCCCGATCGCGCTCAGCACGTTCACCAGACACATCTCGCCCGCGCGCACTGGATGACTGAGAACGGCTACCGCGATCTCCTTCGATCCGCCTATCACTGACAGGTGATGCGCAAAACGCATCTCTATATGCCGGTTGCCCGGCTATCCAAGTTTCAATTTTAACGCGATCTTCCAACGACCTGCGAACCACCGCGTAGAGTCGGGGAGGAAATCGGCATGGTGGCGGAAACAAACTGGCGCGACCCGACGGACTATCGATATCTGAACGGTCTGAATCCTTCCGAACTCGCCTGGGAGTTCCTCAGGCGCAACCCTGAATACGAAAAGGAAGTCTCGGCCTCCGATCCCGCGGACGATCTCGCCGCGACCGCGCTGACGGCGCACTGGGGGTTACGCTTTCCCGATAGAGCCGTCTTTGTCCGCGCAAGATGCCGACATCTTCTGGAGCCCTGCCGTCGATCCGAGCGTCCTGATCTTCGCCCCTCAGCAGGGGCCAAACATGACCACCGTGAATTTCAAGGTCGTTCCGGCCGATGCCCGAACGTCGGATGAAGGTCTCTATATTCACTTCGTGATCGATACCGAGCACTTCGCGGCAATCTGCCTCGACGGCAGAGCGCCCGCCGGACCGGTCGCGGCCGTTACCCTCATCGACCAGTTCATGCAGGATCGATTCGAGGCGATTATTCGGTTCCGCGATGCTGTCCTCCATCACCGGACATCGCCTGACACGCGATTGACGCCGCAACGCAGACAACGCCTTATCGAAAGCCTCCGCGCAATCGACGCACGCCAAGCAGGCGCCACCTATCAGGAAATCGCCGAGGCCGTCTTCGGCGCCGCTCCAGTCAACGCCATCACCTGGAAGTCCACTCCGTTGCGCGACACCGTGATGCGTCGTACCGCCTCCGGCCTCGCTCTCGTGGCGGGCGGCTATCGCCGTCTTCTTCTCGGCCACCGACCCGATCAGGGCTAGCGACCGGCGAGGGTGCGAATTTTCTCTCGAATCTTCGCACTCCCCCGCGCCCATTCTTCTCCGCCACCGTGACCCTGACGCCCCGCCGATATCCGGCGGTGCCAACAAGGATCACGGAGGCACGATCATGTCCGCAGCCACCGCCGGTATACCACCGCGCTATCTGAGAACGCCCGAAGCGGCCCGCTTCCTCAGCCTTTCCGCCCGAACCCTCGAGAAACACCGCACTTACGGAACCGGTCCCGCCTACCGCAAGCTCGGCGGCCGTGTCGTCTATTCCGTCGATGACCTGCAGGCCTGGGCGGAACGTGGCGCCAAGCAATCCACCTCCGACCCGGGCGTCGGCACGGTCCTTCCGGCCAAGCGCCACGACGATCCGTCGTCCGCCGACAACCGCTGATCACTCCCATGACGGCGCGGCCTCGCAGATCGGAAAGGGACCAGCTTGAGCTGTTCCGCGCTCTGCCGAGTGATCTCGCGCCGCGCGATGCGCAGGATCTCATGGCCTATCCGTTTTTCTCTCTATCCAAATCCCACCGCGTCGAGCCTATCGAATACCGTTCCGGCGAGATCGCCGTCCGCGTGGAAGCTGTGCCCGAGCACGGCATGGCCACGATCTGGGATGCCGACATCCTGATCTGGGCGGCCAGCCAGATCGTCGAGGCGCGCGACAACGGCTTTCGCACGTCGCGCCTGATCGCCACCACCCCTTACGAAATCCTGACCTTCGTCGGACGTGGCACCGGCGCACGCGATTATCGCCGGCTGAGAGCCGCGCTCGACCGGCTGCAATCGACGACGGTCGCGACCACCCTGCGGCAGCCACCGTCCAATCCACGCGGGCGAAGTGAAGGTCCGCCGAGCAGTCGTACGACCGGTCGGCGCATGCATCGCTTTTCCTGGATCAACGAATGGACCGAGCGCGCCGATGCGTTCGGCAATCCCGACGGCATCGAACTCATCGTGCCTGACTGGTTCTACAAGGCGGTGTTAGACGAGGCGCTCGTCCTCACCATCGACCGCGCTTATTTCGGACTGACCGGCGGGATCGAGCGCTGGCTCTACCGGATCGTGCGCAAGCATGGCGGTCGGCAAAAGCGTGGCTGGCGGTTTGACTTCCGGCACCTCTACGTCAAATCCGGAAGCCTCTCGCCATTCAAGCGCTTCGCCTTCGAACTGCGCGCGATCATCCAGCGCCAGCCGCTGCCCGGCTACACCCTCTATCTCGAAATCGAGGCCGGCGGCCGCACGCTGCTCGCCTTCGAGCCGGCGCCCTGTGGACAGGCTGTGGAAGCCGTCGTGCTATCGGGAACCCGTACTATCGTGCCATCGGGAACCGACCCATCGTGCTATCAGGAACCCAAACCGCATCTAACCTCTTCCGCACAAAGCGGAAATCGCCCCCTTAACTTAGAGTCTAACAAAGAATCTAACTTTTGTAGGCGCGCGCCTTCTGGGGAAAACCGCCCTCCGACAAGCCTGGAAGAGGAAGAGCACGACCGCCAGACGGCGTCCTCCACGTGCAATGACGGTGCCGTATCCAAGAGCGATCCGCCTGCCCGAAAAGGTTCGGAAGGCGCGTCATGATCGCGGCGCTCCTCAATCAGAAAGGCGGTGTCGGCAAGACAACGCTTGCCTTGCACCTCGCCGGTGAATGGGCGCGAGGCGGAAGCACCGTCACCCTGATCGATGCCGACCCGCAGGGATCGGCACTCGATTGGTCGGAACGGCGCAGCCATGAGGGCCTGCCGCGGCGCTTCGGCGTCATCGGCCTCCCGCGGGACACGCTCCATTACGAAGCCCCGGAGCTCGCCCGCAATGCCGATCACGTCGTCATCGACGGTCCGCCGCGCGTCGCGGGTCTGATGCGCTCGGCGCTGCTCGCTGCAGACGTCATCCTCATTCCGGTGCAGCCGTCACCCTTCGATGGCTGGGCCTCGGCGGAGATCCTGCGCCTGATCGAGGAGGCGCGGATATTCCGACCGCAGCTCTCCGTGCGCTTCGTCCTCAACCGCTGTCCGACACGAACCGTCATCGCGCGCGAAACCGGCGATGCGCTCGCCGACCAGGACCCGCCGGCTCTTAACGCCACGATCGGCCAGCGCGTCATCTTCGCCTCGGTTGCTCAATCCGGCCGCCTCGTTTGCGAGTGCGACGCAGACAGCATCGCCGCGCGGGAAGTGGCGG
>Ga0208833_1000054_pt1 | contig 32721 bp, 25 predicted proteins | sample DeeseametaMP1788_FD_184181 | JGI IMG/M metagenome (GOLD analysis project Ga0208833, IMG submission 184181) | Marine microbial communities from the Deep Pacific Ocean - MP1788 (SPAdes) | ecosystem: Environmental > Aquatic > Marine > Oceanic | place: North Pacific Ocean | collected 2011-05-03 | reverse complement strand
GAATGAGAAAGTCATAGGGTGTAATTTTCAGTGGTTACGGTTGCAATCATTAGGCTAAAAGTGCCATGCTTTATACATTAATACAAGCGAATATTAATCATCAGATTCATAAAGGAAAGTCATGCGAAATACTCTAGAGCAGGCTAACAGCCCTTATCTGTTACAACATAAAGATAACCCCGTTCATTGGCAGCAATGGAGCGATGAGGTCATCGCTTTAGCTAAAGAGTCGGATAAACCTATTTTATTATCGGTGGGCTATTCGTCTTGTCATTGGTGTCATGTGATGGCGCATGAATCGTTCGAGGACCAGTCTGTGGCTGATGTGATGAATGAGCACTTTATTAATATCAAGTTGGATCGCGAGGAGCGGCCTGACTTGGATAAAACGTATCAGCTAGCGCATCAACTGCTGAACCGCCAAGCGGGCGGCTGGCCATTAACCACAATTTTAGATCCACAGTCTTTAGTTCCTTTTTTTAGCGGCACTTACTTTCCAAAGGAGCCACGCCATGGACTGCCTGCTTTTACAGAGTTATTGCAAAAAATTAGTGAAGTTTATCGTGAAAAGAAAGGGGACATCGAGGAGCAAAACCAGCGTCTGACACAAGCATTGAAAGTGGTTGCTGGTGGCGAGGCTGGCGGGCAGTCAGATAGCTCGAGCAGCACCGAATCGTTAGCTGAAAATCTGAGTTCGAGCATTATCGAGCGCCATGACTTTCGATACGGCGGTATGGAAGGGGCGCCTAAGTTTCCTCAGCCAGCTATCTGGCATTCTGCGCTTCACCTATTAAAGTCAAAACAATTAAAGAGTGAGAGCGTCGAGACGTTGAGTCAGGCAGTAACTCGCTCACTGCAAGGTTTTAGCCGATTCGGTCTATTCGATCATCTAGCCGGTGGTTTCTTCAGGTATTGCGTCGACGAGCGCTGGGATATTCCTCATTTTGAGAAAATGTTGTACGACAACGGTCAGCTTCTCAGCCTAATGTCAGAAGCGGGGCACTACTTTGCGGATGGTGATTTGATGCAATCAGTAGACTTAACTGTCCGTTGGCTCGAAGAGCAAATGTTGTCGTCAGAGGGAGGCTTTTACTCAGCCTTAGACGCCGATAGTTTGGATGAACAAGGGCAAAGTAAAGAAGGTGCCTATTATTGCTGGAGTCCGCAGCAGTTGGACTTTCTCAATGACGAAGAGCAGCAGTTTGCCAAAGCTTACTATGGGTTGAATGATCCGGCTAACTTCGAAGGACAATGGCACCTAGTGACGCGTAAAGCTTGGCGGGATATGGCCAAAGAAAAAGATATTCACGAGAAACAAGCGCCAATTTTAATGGAGTCAGCACGTCAACAACTCAAAATTGTTCGTGATAAGCGACCATTACCGTTTCGAGACGATAAACTGCTGACCAGTTGGAATGCGTTAACCCTGCAAGGCTTGCTTCAGGCGAAGAAAGCCGGCAGCAAGGCAGTGTCTGATGACTTAATCGTTGGTTGTATAAACTTTTTGCGAGAGAAAGTGTGGCTGGATAAGCAGCTTTGGGCATGCTTTAAAGATGGTAAGGCTTATCAGCAAGGCTTTTTGGATGACTACGGGTATTTGGCCAAAGCGTTACTCTTGTCATTAGCGGATAATTTTTCACAGCAAAACTGGAGTTGGCTCAAGCAACTGTGTGACAGCTTATGGCAAGAGTTTGCTGACCAGAAAAATGGAGGCTTTTATTTTACTTCTGACAACCAAAAAACGGTCATTACGCGACATAAAAGTTGGAGTGATGATGCAATGCCAAACGGCGCAGCACAAGCGCTAGAGGCCGTGTGGGTGGTTGCTGAGATGACGAGCGATACAGAAAGATTAGCTTTCATAGAGAAAAGCTTGGTGCAGGCAAGAGCAGAAGCTGAGCAAGCCCCTTTACAGTACCCTTCAGTGATACGGCTGTTGGAAGTGTGGCAGCAAGGTTTGGAGTTGTGGGTGCTACGCGGTGATGGTTTTGAGTTGCCGCCTTGGAAAGAATACTTAGCAACAGGTTTGAACCCAGGGCGCTGGGTGTTTGCGCTGGAGAAGGGAATTAATGACGTTTCATTGGAAAAGAAATTCCCAGCAACAGCGCAGTTGTCTGCTTACTGTTGCCGAGAGTGTCAATGTTTTCCTGCGATTAACGATTATGAAGCGTTGAAAGAATTTGTGGATCGAAGCGTTAATTAACCGAGCATATCAGCAATCTTGTCGACCAACTTATCAATGCCCTTGGCCGCTTCTAACACGCTAGAGGCCAGCATGTAAGCGGGAGTGGTGACTGAGTTATTGTCTGCATCAACGACGATATCTTCGACGGGACAGGCTTGATGAATACCGCCCATCGCTTCGATAGCGTCCGCAGTATCTTGGTCAGTACCAATGGTTAGCTTAGTACCTTCGCCATAAATATGTGGCAACATTGCTGGTGCGATACACATAAATCCAACAGGCTTTTTATTTTGTGCAAAACCTTTGATAAAGCTGACTAAGTCGGGGTTTACGCTACAGTCGCTGCCTTTTACCGCAAAGTCTGAAAGGTTTTTAGCAGCACCAAACCCACCGGGCAAAATAGCAGCGTCGAAGTCATCGGCATTGGCTTCGGCTAAATCTTTAACTTTGCCACGAGCGATTCGCGCTGATTCTACTAGGACATTACGGCTCTCGCCTTCAGCGACATCGCCTGTTAAGTGATTAATGACGTGCATTTGCTCAATATTAGGAGCAAAGCACTGATAGTCAAAACCATGTCGCTCTAGGGCCAGTAATGTTAATACACTTTCATGAATTTCAGCGCCATCAAATACGCCTGAACCGGATAAAACCACTGCAATTTTCGTCATGGGAAACTCCATGTCATGAATGTTACCTTGATGATAATATAGATAAGCTAATAAATTAAGTTACAGAGTTTTGATTTTTAAAGTAATTTAGTTGAAACTAAAGGCTTAAGTAAAAGGTAGCATTTACCTATAAAGGATCTTAATGCCAAAGAAAGCTTTAATCCTACTGTCTTTGCTCCTCTGGGGATGGTTGTTTACGAGTACTGTTTATTCGACGGCGCGGGCGCAATATGCCGCGGCAGCTTTGCTTGAAGGTGAATTATCGCAAAGCACCGTGACTTCGATTGTTGAAGACCAGCATGGTTTTCTTTGGATAGGTACTGAGGATGGTCTGAACCGCTTTGATGGTTATAGCGTTAAGATTTATAACAAACAAAACAGTGAGTTACCCAGCACACGAATTAAAGACTTGGCCATAGATAGCGATGGTGATCTATGGATTGCGACGCAAAATGGTCTGGCGCTTTTTCAGCAAAATACCGGCAAGATCATCAATTTTTACCATAATGCTCAAGAACCATTTTCTATCGCGGACAACTTTGTATCCAGCTTGGCTGTCGATGATAGGGGGGGTGTTTGGGTTGGAACTTACGGTGGTCCATCCTATTACGACCCCGCGATTAAAGGTTTTCGAACGCTCCCTATTATGAAAAGTCGTCGCGTTCCAGCGGCGTTGTCTGAAGTGAAGGATATTATCGTCGATAGTCAGCAGCGAGTATGGCTAGTGACTACGCGTGGCGATTTGGCGCGTTACCTGCCCACGGCAAACCAGTTTCTTGTGATCGATAACCCCGCGATGCAAAGCTTGGGATTGTTGGAGACAATAGTTGAAACGCCACAAGGTAATTTGTGGTTATTATCTCCTCAAGCGGGACTGGTTGAGTTTGATCCTGCTGAGCAAAGTTTTAAAAAATTGCAGCTAGGTGATATTGGGCTTGAGGATAATGAGCTTGAATTGAATAGTTTGTATTTTGATAAAGAGCAACGACTGTGGGTGGGGACTCAGAAGAAAGGCCTCTACACCATTAAAGGTGAAAGAGTTGTAGACCATCATACTTATGGTAAGCCGGGCGCTGTTGGTAGTAACCGCATTAATGTTTTATACCAAGATAGTAGTGATATTGTTTGGATTGGCTCTTCCTCATACCTTAATAAAATTAACCCTAATGCGATCAATTTCCTTCATATTAATCACTCACCAAGCGAGCAGGGTTCGCTAAAGAGTGACGTTACATACTCCTTGCTGGCTACTAGTTATGACCATTTGCTGGTTGGAAGTGATGCTAATGGTTTAACGGTACTCAAGCGGACTTATGATGGGGCCGAAGCTGTCGAGATCACGTTGCCGCCAGAGCTCGAAGGTAAAAGTATTAACAAGTTGATAGAGATTGGCGCAGGGCGGCACTGGCTGATTTCAGAACAGTCAGTATGGAAGTTTGATGAGTTAAAGCTATCGTTTGAGTTGGTTTATCAAGCGACTAATCCTCAGGATTACTTCTTAACGGCGCACTATGACCAGCAGTATTTATGGTTAGGGACGGCAAAAGGTGTGTGGCGCCTGGACTCTGATAGTTCTTTGAAGAAATACCGCTTAGTCGATATCAATTACCATAGAAATAATCGCATCAATGTTCTCATGCCTGATAAGTCTGATGACTATCTATGGATAGGCTCTGATAGTGGCGTTTATCGGTTTAGTAAGAAAGATGAGAGTTTCATTTCTTTAGACAATTTGTTTAATGATTTGCCACCCCAGGCTAAAGAAGTCGTGCTGAGCTTAGCGCTGGATCAAGATTCAAGGCTATGGGTTGGCACTTTTGGAAACGGTTTGGTGGTGCTGGATTTAGTGAGCCAGCAATACACGGTTTTGAATAATGCGGTCAGTAATTTACACGAAACCGTTTACTCATTACTCCAAGACGAATTCGGAACCATTTGGGCGGGAACTGGCGGTGGCTTGTATCGAATTGATACATCTGATTACAGTATGTCCCAGTTCTCGGTAACGGAAGATCAGCCAATCATAGAGTTTAATACTGGAGCGACCACCAGCGACCGGATGGGGAATCTGTATTTTGGTGGGATGAATGGGGTTATTTCGTTTAACCCATCGGCTTATACCGAAGATGATATGCCTCCAAAGCCAGTGATTACCGACATCTTGGTCAATAATAACTCGATCATTGTGGGCGAGCAGAGGCGTCAGCGATTAACCAAACCAGCGAACATCGCTGAGCAAGTTAAAATTTATCCAGAAGATACTGCCGTCAGTTTTGACTTCTCCGGTTTTAATTACACTGATCCTTGGAGCAACCGCTTCCGTTACATGCTAGAAGGGTATGATGCTGACTGGACCGAGACCGATGCTAAGAGTCGTCGTGTAACCTACACCAACTTAAAGCCCGGAACCTATCACTTCAAAGTCAATGCAGCGAATAAAGATGGCTTCTGGAGCGAGGAACCTGCAGAAATAGAAGTACAAGTTCAAACCCTGTCTTGGTTATCGCCGCTGGCGTACACTATATATGGCTTTATACTCGGGCTGATTATTCTTGCCTTCTCTTATTTGATTTGGTCAAGAATGCGTGAGCGTCAATCAGCAGCACAGCAGCTGGCGGAAAGTGAGGAGCGTCTTAAACTATCACTGTGGGGAAGCGGCGACGAGCTATGGGATTGGCAGGTTAATACTGGCGCTTTGCACCTCTCTAATGAATGGCCTTATGACTTCCCGCGTGACGGTATCCGTAGTGGTTATTCAATGGCTAATTCGAATATTCACCCCAATGACTTACCTTATGTCAAACAGGCACTTAACGCTCATTTAGGCGGTAAATCGCTGCACTTTGAGAGCACTTACCGCATTAGCAACGAGCGTGGTGGCTGGATTTGGGTGCTTGATCGAGGCAAAGTCGTGGCCAGAGATGAGCATAAAAAGCCGCTGAGAATGGCCGGCACCTTGAAGAATATTAGTGATTTGAAAGACACCGAGCAACAGTTAAGCATGGTGGTAAAGTCGTTCGATAATATTTCAGACGGCGTCTGGATTTTGGATGAAGACTATAACTATATTGCAGTCAATAAGGCTTACACCAAAATCACCGGCTTTGACTCTGAAGAAGTGATTGGTCAACCAATCAGGGAAACGGCTATTGTTAATGCACCGGATAACTTCATTGAAGAATTGCGTGAAATATTAGTCTCGGAAGGAAGCTGGAGCGGTGAATTAGAAGCCATCAGGAAGGACGGACAGATTTATCCTATAGAGATTAATATCGATGTGGTGCGTGATGGCGATGACAACATTATCAACTATGTCGGGGTGTTCTCCGATATTACTTTCCGTAAGAAAGCAGAAAAAGAGTTACGTCGCCTGGCCACGGTCGATCAATTAACCGGTTTACGAAACCGCAATAGCTTCAAACAGCGCTTCGAAGAATTGCTGGCCTTGTCTGGTGAGTCGGATCAGCATGCGTTGCTGTTTATTGATTTGGATAATTTTAAACGTATTAATGATTCACTCGGCCATGGCGTGGGTGATGAGTTACTTACCTCGGTAGCCAGAGCACTATTGAGTATTGCGGAAGATAATAATGGCATAGTGGCGCGTTTAGGCGGTGATGAGTTTACCGTGGTGTTGAGCGATGTCGATACTTGGAGTCAGCCGGCAAAATATGCACAAGCGATCCTCGATCACTTCTCAAAGCCGCTACCTTTATCGAGCGCTGAGGTTGTGGTTTCACCGAGTATTGGCATCGTTATGTATCCCGAGAATGGTGAAAGCGCTGAAGAATTGCTGAAGAACGCCGATATGGCGATGTACTACGCTAAGAAGAAAGGAAAGAATACTTACCAGTTCTATACTCGACAGATGAACGAACAGGCTCAGCTGCGGATTAACCTAGAGAGTGAGCTGCGCCAAGCGATTGAAAAAGATGAGTTTGTGGTCTTCTATCAGCCGAAGGTGAGCTTAGAGACGGGCAAAATCACCAGTATGGAGGCGTTAGTTCGTTGGCGTAATCCAAATCGTGGCTTGGTGATGCCTGGTGAGTTCATTCCATTGGCAGAAGAAGCGGGCTTTATTATCCCAATCAGCCAGAAGGTGATTGAGAAGACCTGCTTACAGCTTCGTGATTGGAAGAATCGTGGCATTTATGATGGCAAGATCGCGGTCAACCTGTCTGCGGTGCAGTTTTATCATGAAAATTTGTGGGAAACGGTTAAGACGGCGCTACACATCGCTAAAGTTGAAGCAACGTCGCTGGAGTTCGAAATTACCGAAGGTATGGTGATGGAGGACTTGGCTCACTCGATTCAACAGATGAAAACTCTGAAAGAAATGGGGATCAGTTTGGCGTTGGATGATTTTGGCGTGGGTTACTCTTCTCTAGGGAACTTAAAAGACTTCCCGATTGATACCCTAAAGATTGATCGATCTTTTGTGTGGGATCTGGAAGATTCTGAGCGCGACCAAAAGCTGGTGGCTTCTATCGTGACTTTGGCTCATAACCTTGGTATTAAAGTTGTGGCCGAGGGTGTGGAAACGATATTACAGGTGGAGGCTCTGCGGGAAATGGACTGCGAAGAAATCCAGGGCTATATCTTTAGTAAGCCAGTTCCTCCATGGGAAATTGAAGCGATGTTGACCAATCCGGATTATAGTCTGTTCAATATTTTGCAAGAGATGGAAGAGGATGAAGAGGGCTAGATGTCGGTGAAAAGTGGTTTTCCGCCGCTAACGCCAGCAAAAGATCGTTAATTTGAGCAAAAAACGCCCAATTCATTTGATTGGCTGACCGCGGTTTGAGACAATAAGCGCCCTAAAAATTGCTGGCCTTACTCATATCTATTTAGGAGATTCGATGCCCACTTCTGGTAATGACACGCCGAGTCGTTTTCAATTAGCCAATGCCATCCGCGCACTTAGTATGGATGCCGTTCAAAAAGCCAAGTCGGGTCACCCTGGCGCCCCTATGGGGATGGCGGATATCGCTCAAGTTCTTTGGAGTGACTTCTTAAACCACAATCCAAGCAATCCTAACTGGGTAAATCGTGACCGATTCGTGATGTCGAATGGCCATGGTTCTATGTTGGTTTATTCGCTTTTACACCTAACGGGTTACGATGTCAGCATTGAAGACATCAAGAATTTCAGACAGTTACATTCGAAAACACCGGGTCACCCTGAGTATGGTTATACGCCAGGCGTTGAAACCACCACAGGTCCTTTGGGCCAAGGCATTGCAAATGCGGTAGGTTTCGCCATCGCAGAAAAAACATTAGCCGCGCAATTTAATCGTCCTGACCATGATATTGTCGATCACTTCACTTATGTATTTATGGGTGACGGCTGCATGATGGAGGGCATCTCGCATGAAGTCTGCTCGTTAGCGGGCACTTTAGGCTTGGGTAAGCTGGTTGCGTTCTGGGATGACAACGGAATCTCGATTGATGGCGAAGTCGACGGTTGGTTCTCAGATGACACGCCAAAACGCTTTGAATCGTATGGCTGGCAAGTGATTGCAGACGTTGATGGCCACGATCCTGAAGCGGTAAAGAAAGCAATCGAAGAAGCGCAAGCCGATAGCGACCGTCCAACGCTGATCTGCTGCCGAACAGTAATTGGTTTTGGTTCGCCAAACAAACAGGGTAAGGAATCTTGCCACGGTGCGCCTCTAGGCGATGATGAAATTAAGTTAGCACGTAAAGAATTAAATTGGCCGCATGCGTCGTTTGAGATCCCACAAGATATCGCTGACGCATGGAACAAGCGTGACGCGGGTCAGCAGCTAGAAAGCGACTGGGATCAGAAGTTTGTCGCTTACCGTGAAGCGCACCCGGAACTTGCTGATGAGTTAAAACGTCGTTTAGACAAGCGCCTACCGAGCAATTTTGCAGAAGAAGCTGATAAGTACATTAAGCAGCTGCAAGAAGAAGGTCAAACGGTAGCAAGCCGAAAAGCATCACAAATGGCGTTGAACGCTTACGCACCATTATTGCCTGAAATGTTAGGTGGTTCTGCGGATTTAGCCGGTTCTAACTTGACGATTAACGAGCAATCTAAAGGCATTACGGCGAAAGATGCCAGCGGTAACTATTTATATTACGGCGTTCGTGAGTTCGGTATGTGCGCCATCATGAATGGTATGGCGTTACATGGTGGCTTAATGCCTTATGGTGGTACTTTCCTAATCTTTATGGAATACGCGCGTAACGCTGTTCGTATGGCGTCACTCATGAAGCAGCAAGCGATTTATGTGTTTACACATGATTCGATTGGTCTCGGCGAAGACGGGCCAACGCACCAACCGATTGAGCAATTGGCGAATTTGCGTACGACACCAAACTGCTCGGTATGGCGTCCATGTGATGCGGTTGAAACCGCGGTGGCTTGGAAATCAGCAATCGAGCGTCAAGACGGACCTACGGCCTTGAGTTTAAGTCGCCAAGGCTTACCGCATCAAGAGCGTAATGAACAGCAACTCGCAGATGTTGCTAAAGGTGCTTATGTTCTTGTCGATAGCGAAGAAAAACCTGAGTTGATTTTGATTGCTACAGGTTCTGAAGTGGACTTAGCAGTTGAAGTTGCAGAGAAGTTAACAGCGAAGGGCAAGCAGGTGCGAGTGGTTTCTATGCCGTCGACTGATACCTTCGATGCACAAGATGCGAGTTATAAAGAAAGCGTATTACCAGCGGACGTTCCAGCGCGAATTGCGATTGAAGCTGCGATTGCAGATTATTGGTACAAGTATGTTGGCCTTGAAGGTCAAATCGTTGGCATGACAAGCTTTGGTGAGTCAGCGCCAGCAGGTGATTTATTTGAGCATTTCGGTTTTACAGTAGAGAATATTTTAGCTGTAGCTGAAGACATGTTAGATGAAGGTGGCTTACTGGATTAATCATAACGAGTTGGGAAGCACCCATGAAAGCCAAGGTTTTCATGGAGCTGACCAGCTTAGCATGGTTACAAAATAAGCCCTAAACGAAAAAGATTTGGAGAATCAAATGACAGTTAAAGTAGCAATTAATGGTTATGGTCGTATCGGTCGTACAGCGTTACGCGCAATTTATGAGCACGGTTACCGTGACCGCATCGAAGTTGTGGCGATCAACTCTTCACACCCAGCTGAAACAACGAAGCACTTAACAAAATATGACACGACACACGGTCGTTTCAATGCTGACGTTTCAACGGATGGCGATCACCTCATCGTTAACGGCGACAAAATTAAATTGTATGCTGAGCGTAACCCAGAGTTAATCCCTTGGGGCGAGCAAGACGTCGACGTCGTTTTCGAATGTACTGGCGTATTCAAAGACCAAGCAGGTGCATCAAAGCACTTCAAAGGTGGCGCGAAAAAAGTTCTTATTTCAGCACCTGGCGCAGCAGACGTAGACGCAACGGTAGTATTCGGCGTTAACGATGATATCTTAAAGCCAGAGCATAAAGTTGTTTCAAACGCTTCGTGCACCACAAACTGTCTAGCGCCATTAGCGAAAGTATTAAACGACACTGTTGGTATCAAATCAGGTCTAGTGAACACGATTCACGCTTACACTAACGATCAGAAATTGATCGATAACCAACACTCTGACTTACGTCGTGCACGTGCCGCAGCACAAAGCATTATCCCAACAAAAACAGGCGCAGCTAAAGCGGTAGGTTTAGTGCTTCCTGAGTTGAACGGTAAGATGGACGGATTCGCCATGCGAGTACCAACGATCAATGTTTCTTGTGTTGACTTAACGTTCACAGCAGGTCGCGATACAACGGCTGAAGAAATTAACGAAATCGTTAAAAACGCAGCTGACGGTCACGTACTGGATTATAATGACGAGCCACTAGTGTCTATCGACTTCAACCACAGCCCAGCGTCTTCAAGTTTCGACGCAGGCCAAACTCGTGTGATGGACGGTAACTTGGTTAAAGTGGTTACTTGGTATGATAATGAGTGGGGTTTCTCGAACAGAATGTTAGACGTCGCCATCAAAATGATGAGTGTTTAACTGCCTATTATTGGTTGATACTTTGTTGCAATCATTTTAGTCGTCGCTCATGTACTTTTGTACTATTCGCTAACCTAAAATGATTGCGCCGCGTCTAAACACAATAATAGTTTGTTAAATTATTGACTGGATTTATAAAGGCTTTTTTCGGAAAGTCTTTTGCGTTTTATTAGATTATAGAAATACTTTAAGTAAAGGTTCTAAAACATGAATGTTTTGAGAATGTCAGATTTAGATCTTGAGGGTAAGCGCGTACTTATTCGTGAAGATTTAAATGTACCGGTAAAAGATGGCAAAATTTCAAGCGATGTTCGAATTCAGGCATCGTTACCGACCATTAAGTTAGCGCTGGAGAAAGGCGCGAAGGTCATGGTGATGTCGCACCGTGGTCGTCCGACGGAAGGCGTATTAACAGAAAAAGATTCGATGGCTTTAATCGCTGATTACTTAAATGATTTACTGGACGTTCCAGTACGTTTGGTCAGTGAGTATCTTGAAGGCGTAGACGTTGAGCAAGGTGAAGTCGTTGTATTTGAGAACGTTCGTTGCAACGTTGGCGAAAAAGCCAATGACGAGCGTCTATCGAAAATGTATGCGGAACTGTGCGATGTGTTTGTTAATGATGCATTCGGTACAGCGCACCGTGCTCAAGCGTCGACTCATGGCGTAGCTAAATTTGCACCAGTTGCCTGTGCAGGACCATTATTGGCCGGTGAGTTGGAAGCGCTGGGCAAAGCTTTGGATAATCCAGCGCGACCAATGGTGGCGATTGTGGGCGGATCGAAAGTATCGACGAAGTTAACGGTATTAGAATCGCTTTCAACGGTAGTCGATCAGTTAATCGTCGGTGGCGGAATTGCTAATACATTTATTGCTGCGACGGATAAGCCTGTGGGCAAGTCATTGTGCGAAGAGGATTTAATTCCTGAAGCGAAGCGTTTGATCGAACAAGCGCAAGCTAAAGGTGGCGAGATTCCTGTGCCAGTGGATGTTGTTACAGGCAAAGAGTTTGCGGAAGATGCAGCGGCTGAGACTAAGTCGGTAGACGATGTAGCAGAAGACGATATGATTTTTGATATTGGTCCAAAGTCAGCGGAGCATCTAGCCGAAGTATTGAAAGATGCTAAAACTATCGTATGGAATGGTCCAGTTGGTGTATTTGAGTTTGATCAATTTGGCGCTGGAACAGAGGTGATTTCAAAAGCGATTGCGCAAAGCGATGCATTTTCAATAGCGGGTGGTGGCGACACATTAGCGGCAGTTGATAAATATGGCATCAAAGACAAAGTATCGTACATTTCGACCGGTGGCGGTGCTTTCTTGGAATTTTTAGAAGGCAAAGAATTACCTGCAGTAGCAATTTTAGAAGAGCGTGCGAAATAGCTGACTGGCAGAGCGTGAAGAATTTAAATATTAAACAGTTAAGAGTTTAAGAGGATAACAAGATGGCATTAATTACATTACGCCAATTACTGGATCATGCAGCAGAAAATGATTACGGTATTCCGGCATTTAACGTGAATAACCTTGAGCAAATGCGTGCGGTAATGCAGGCTGCGGATGAAACTGATAGTCCTGTTATCGTTCAAGCGTCAGCAGGCGCGCGTAAATACGCAGGTTCAAACTTCCTGCGTCATTTGATTTTAGCGGCGACAGAAGAGTTCCCGCATATTCCAGTGTGTATGCACCAAGACCACGGTGCTTCTCCTGCGATTTGTCAGCAGTCGATTCAACTAGGCTTTTCATCAGTTATGATGGACGGCTCGCTTGAAGAAGACATGAAAACGCCAGCAAGCTACGAGTATAACGCTCGTGTGACTAAGCTAGCAGTGGACATGGCGCACGCGTGCGGTGTGTCAGTTGAAGGCGAGTTAGGTTGCCTTGGTTCACTAGAAACGGGCATGGCTGGCGAAGAAGACGGTTCTGGCGCTGAAGGTGTTTTAAGCAAAGAACAACTACTGACTGATCCAGAAGAAGCGGCACAGTTTGTTAAAGATACAGGCGTTGATGCGTTAGCAATTGCTATCGGTACCTCACACGGTGCTTATAAGTTTACGCGTCCACCAACAGGTGATGTGCTTTCTTTGAAACGTGTTAAAGAAATTCACGAGCGTATTCCTGATACACACTTAGTGATGCACGGTTCTTCATCTGTACCGCAGGATTGGTTATCAATCGTTAATGAGTACGGTGGTGACTTAGGTGAAACTTACGGTGTGCCAGTAGAAGAAATTCAAGAAGGTATCAAGCATGGTGTGCGTAAAGTAAACATCGATACTGACTTACGTTTGGCCGCGACAGGCGCGGTGCGTAAATTCTTAAAGCACAATCCAAAAGAATTTGACCCACGTAAATATAACCGTGCAGCACAAGACGCGATGCAAGCGATCTGTAAAGCTCGTTACGAAGCGTTTGGCACAGCTGGTAACGCGGCTAAGATTAAGCCAATCAACATGGAACAGATGGCGATTGACTATAAAGCAGGAAAACTTGATCCTCGCGTTAAGTAATCGTATTGTCGATGTTTTAAAAAGGCCAGCAATTTGCTGGCCTTTTTATTATCTGGATTAAGCAAAACATAACAATAAAGAATAACAACTAGTATTTATCGCTTTTTACGTGACCCACACCATATAATGCAGAAATAACTCTGGTGAATATTTAACCAGCTGGTATCTTACTTAGCGCTCCGGAGGGCGTATTGAGAAGGGTTATATCTATGGGGGTAGATATGTCTAAGAAAGCATTGATTGTGGATGATTCTAGAACGGCGTTTATGGTTCTAGCGCGCGTTTTATCAAACTATAGTATTGAAAGTATTCATGCCAAGTCTGGCGACGAAGCTATAGATTACCTTAATGATAACGTCGTCGACGTCATCTTTTTGGATCAGGCAATGCCAGGTAAAGATGGATTTGAAACTATCAAGGAGTTAAAGGAAAGCTCCAAAACCGATGATATTCCAGTCATGATGTTTACCGCAAGATGTGGTGAGGAATATCACCAAGAGGTAAAAGCACTGGGTGCGGTAGGAGTTTTACCGAAAGAGTTATCTTCCGAAGAAGTGGAAGAAGCATTGTTAAAGCTCAACCTCTGGGGTGCTATTTCAGGGAATGTCCCCGCGGAACAAGTCGAGGACGATATTCTCCAGCCAACTGCTGATGAAAAATTACGGGTGTGGTTGGAGTCTTTCCTGGAAAATGAATTTTCACCACAGCTGTCGAATAAAGTGCGTAAAGCCACCGATGATTTGCGTAGAGACACCATTCATTACGGCAAGCGAATGCTGGATGAAATTGCAAAAAGCGATAAACAGCAGCAGGTGTTGCAAGAAGTGAAAGGTCAAACTGACTATCTAAAGCAGCTGTTCACCACATCGTTTAAGCAGTACCGCTTCATCAGTTCGGTTTTCATTGTGCTACTGTTCGTTCTGACGGCAGGGATTATTTGGCTGTTATATCAAACGTCATCTTTAGCAGCTGAGCAGCTGAGTTTGCAGCAAAAAATTGCAGAGCTATCAGTAGAAAGTGCAGCTGGTGAAAAGCGTTTGAGTAACAAAATTGAACAACAGTCAGTAGCGGTGGAAAGCTTGGTGGCGGAGCAAGTCAATGCCGGCGATGGAGATACTACTGAACAGCACAACAGTGGTATTTATAGTGAGCAGGGAATGGTGGGGAAACTGATTGGTGTTGAGAAGGAAGGCAATCGTTTAACCGCTAAGAGTGCCCACGGCTATTTGTTTATGATCACGCCGCAGGGAAGAATAGCTGATAATAATATTAAGCGTTACTACATTGAGCCAGGCTGTAATGGTTCAGTCTATGCCAACGCCGTTCCTGGAGTGGTGCTCAAGGTGGATCAAAATACCCTAGGCTATACTGAGTTACAAGGATATGCTTTAGTTCAGAGGCCAGTAAGCTGGATGGATAATACAAGCCAATGCCACGAGTATAATAACGAAAAAGAGATAGTGCTAAGACAATTGGTTGAAAATGACGAAAGAATCACCGGCGTTACTGATACGGTCTACTTTGAGTTAAATTAAAGCGCGACTCAATAAAGATGCCGCTACCTAAACCGTAGCGGCAAAGATGATTAGTATAAAATTCTTGCTCGAATAGTGCCGTCGATCTGACGCATTTTATCCAGCGCCGTTTGGCTTGAGCCATTTTCAATATCCGTCACTACATAACCCAGTTCACCTTGAGTTTGAAGGTACTGTCCTGAAATATTGACGTTATTCTCTGAAAGAATTTGGTTAATTTGAGTCAGTACACCGGGCCTATTATGGTGGATATGCAGAATACGGTGACGGTTGTCGTGTTCTGGCAGCGACACTTGTGGGAAGTTTACGGCTGACATGGTCGAGCCGTTGTTACTGTACTTAATCAACTTATCAGCAACTTCAATCGCAATATTTTCTTGGGCTTCTTGAGTACTGCCACCAATGTGTGGCGTTAGAATGACATTGTCGAACTGGCGCAATGGGGAGACGAACTCTTCGGTATTCGACTTTGGCTCTGTCGGGAATACGTCAATCGCGGCACCGGCTAAACAATTGTCTTCAAGCGCTTGAGCTAAAGCGTCGATATCAACTACCGTTCCTCTTGAGGCATTAATAAGAATGCTGTCTTGCTTCATTTGAGCAATCTGGGCTTGGCCCATCATGCCTTTCGTTTCAGGGGTTTCGGGGACGTGTAAGCTAACGACCTCAGATTCTGCCAATAATGTATTGAGCTCTACAACCTGCTCAGCGTTGCCAAGAGTCAACTTGTTCTCGATATCGAAGAACCTAACTTTCATGCCGATACCTTCAGCCAAGATACCGAGCTGAGTACCGATGTGACCATAACCGATTATGCCCAAAGTTTTACCGCGCGCTTCGTTAGATTGAGCGGCGCTTTTGTGCCATTCACCGCGGTGAGCTGCAGCATTTTTAGCAGGAATTCCGCGTAATAGCATGATCATTTCACCTAAAACCAGCTCGGCAACACTTCGAGTGTTGGAATAGGGCGCGTTGAAAACTGGTATACCTTTATGCTGTGCAGCTTCAAGGTTCACTTGGTTGGTGCCAATACAGAAACAACCCACGCCGACAAGCTTGTTGGCAGCGGCGAGTACTTTTTCATTCAGTTGGCTTCGTGAGCGGATGCCGATGAAATGATACTCTCCAATCGTGTCTAATAGCTCCGCCTCGGATAAGGCCGTTTTGTGGTAAGTCACGTTGTCATAGCCGTCACGGCGAAATATCGCTTCCGCAACAGGGTGAACTCCTTCAAGTAGCAATACTTTTAAATCTTGTTTGTTATAAGACGTATTTGTAGGCATGGCAATTCGCGACTGCGTTCCTTCTCGGTTGACTGTAGTAATTGGTCTAATGAGTTCATTTAAGCAAAACAAAAAAGCGATAGAAAGTGTTTCTGTAAATTATTGCGTTTGAATGACAAAAAAGGTGTTTGTGCTGGTTGTTTTTGCTACAATTTGCCGCCACTTAGCCCCTAAAGGCTAGGTTTTGTTGTTTTTAAGGTTCTATGATTGCCTTGCCTTGAGGAGAGTTGCCGTATGGCATACGAAGTGAATATCAATAAAATGATTGAGTTATTAAGCGATACATTATCGCTATCTGCTGATGAGTTGTCCGCAGATACTCAGCTTATTGGCAACTTACCTGAGTTTGATTCCATGGCGATCGTGTCAATTTTAATGCAAATCGAAGAAGACTTCGGCATCGAGATTCCTGATGATGAATTGTCAGGGGAAGTTTTCGAGTCGGTCCAGTCCCTCACTGAGTTTGTGGAAATACAACAAGCAGCGACAGCAATCTAACCTTTTCAAGCCCCTCGCAAAAAATACTATATTATTGATTTTTAAGGCTTAAAGAGTGGATCTTTGGGGCTAATTCTTTTATAACAAAGACTCATTCAAATCAATAGTTTGTCATGGCGGGATTCATTGCCAGTATCGTTCTGGCTATATATCTTCTAGTAATGACGTTAGTGCGCTGGCGGCGCATTGCGCTTTTCTGGCCACTCATTGTTGTGGCGCTCACTCTAGCTATTTGGAGCGGGGCTAAATTACTTGAGGATGCTTACCACTTACCTTTTTGGTTGCTCGAATGGGTGCGCCTATTTGGGTTTTTCTGCACGCTTGCGCTATTTATGTGGAAGTTCGCTCGGCCCAACTTATGGGTCAATGGTGCTGTTTGCGTGGTCCTTTCCTTATGGCTGTTTATTCAGTTCCAAGATCTTGGTGCTTTATCCGTATTAATTAACCCTGGATTTGCAGGGCTTATACTGCTGCTGTTGCTGCATTTAGTTGAAATTGCCGGCAATCAATTCGCCGAAACTTATCGTCGAGAAATCGCAACTTTAGCGGGAGCCATCGGTTTTATTTTGGTATGGGATCTATTTTGCATGTTAGTTTTCATGCTAGATGAGTCCGGTACTCCCGAAGTATTGGATATTTCTCGCTCTATCGTCACCTCTCTAGCCATCAGTTTTAGCATTATTCACTTGCAAGGTATTGAGCATAGCCGATTCCAACTTAATGAAGCCTTGCCCCGGTATCGTCCAGAAAGTGGGCTTAATATTTTTGCGATTTACTGCTGGATAGCGGTGGTAGGCTACATCCTGATAGATGTGATGACGCGTAATACCGAGTTAGCACTGGCCTTTTTGCTGACATCGGGCGTCGGTTTTATGGTTTTGTCCTATAAGAAGCGTTTCTTCGGGCAGTTGACCATTCTCTACCGGAAACTGTTTTCAGCTTATAAGTATGACTATCGAGAAAGTTGGATTCGTTTCAATCGTGCGCTGGATGAAGCCAACGTCACCGGTAATTATTATCAGCTATCGATCAAGGCTATTGGTAATATTATTGATAGTCCAGCAGGAAAGCTATGGAGCTTACGAAACGACAGTTTTGCTTATGTGGACCACTGGGAGTCGCCATTATCCGATGATATGAGCTATCAATTGCCACGCTCGTTAAGCGACTTCATGGATAAGACAAACTGGGTCATCGACATTCAGGAGTACCAAAAGGACTCGGATATATACAGAGGCTTAAATATTGACTTGAGCGAGGGGCTTTTTAGAAATCATCGAATTTTCATCCCATTGCGAAGAAATGATGAATTAATCGGGATTGTTGGGTTAGCTGCTAGTTACAGTAAGCCAATTTTAAATTGGGAAGATCATGACTTACTTAAAGCGGCTGGCTTACAAATGGCGAGTTATCTAGCCATGTTCGAGGCAACTACCCAGATTTATGAGCAACAACATTTTGATGCTTTTAATCGCTTATCGGCTTTCGTGGTGCATGACATCAAGAATGTCACAGCTCAGTTGGAGTTGATCACCCATAACGCAGAGCGTTACCGTCAAAACCAAGAGTTTGTGGATGATGCTTTCGAGACCGTAGCGAGTGCAACCAGTCGCTTGAATAAGATGTTAGCTCAATTGAAACGAGGGCGCTCAGCATCTGATTTAAAGAAAGTGTGTGACTTAAAGGCCATTGTAGACAAGTTCAAGAAGAGCACTGAGAGGTTGAACTGGACAGGCAAAGTGCCAGAAGTAAAGGTCATTGCTGAAAAAGATGCATTGCTTAATGTCATTCAGCATCTGCATCAGAACGGAATCGAGGCAAGTGATAAGGATAGTTTAGTTACCCATCATGTTGAGCTTAAAGGCGATCAAGTTCATTGGCATATTTATGACCAAGGGACCGGAATGGATAGCGAGTTTATGCGAAAGCAATTATTCAAGCCATTCGCAACGACTAAGGGAAATGCGGGTATTGGAATTGGGGTTTACCAATGCCGCTATTTGCTACAAAGCTTCGGTGGTGATTTAATTATTCATAGTGAAGTTAATCAAGGTACACATTGTATCGCGATTTTAGCCTCTCCAGAGGGAGAGAGGGATGGGGAATATGGCACAAAATAAACCAGAATTATTAGTCATTGAAGATGACAAGGGCTTGCAGAAACAGCTCAAATGGTCGCTAGATGAGTACCATGTGGTGCTGGCGGAAGACAAAGACTCATCGTTAGTTGAATTAAGGCGGTTCCAGCCGAAAGTAGTAACGCTTGATTTAGGCTTGCCGCCAGATCCTGCGAATGCTAGTGCGGGACTTGAACTCTTGGAAGAAATTTTAAAGCTTTCGCCATCCAGCAAAATCATTGTGGTTACAGGTAATGATGAGCGAGAAGTTGCCATGAAAGCTGTGGAGCTTGGTGCCTATGATTATTACCACAAGCCAATACAGCCGGAAGAGTTAAAGCTAATTATCAATCGAGCTTTTGAGTTGGCGAATTTAGAAGAAGAAAGCCGCGTCCATCGCCGTAACGAAAATATGCGTTTTCATGGCATTGTAGCTACGAGTCCTAAAATGTTAGCGGTGTGTCAGAAGATAGAAAAAGTCGCACCGACAGATCTTAACGTCATGCTAGAGGGCGATAGCGGAACGGGTAAGGAAGTCCTCGGCCGTGCAGTTCATAGCTTGAGCAAGAAAGGATCAAAACCATTTGCGTACCTAAACTGTGCGGCGATTCCAGAGAATTTACTGGAAACTGAGTTGTTTGGATATGATGCTACTGGATTTAATCAAGGGCAATCAAGCAGCTTAGGTAAGATAGAAGAAGCTAATGGCGGTACTTTGTTTTTGGATGAAGTGGGAATGATGCCCATGTCATTACAGGCAAAGTTTATGAGGGTATTAACGGATGGTGTGGTTGAGCGCGTTGGGAGTAGAGAGGCAACTTCTGTCACGCTTCGGGTCATTTGTTCAGCCAATAGCCAGTTAGAGCAGCAAGTTCAAGAAGGCAAGTTTCGTGAAGACTTATTTTATAAGTTGAATGAGATCAACATCAGTATCCCTCCATTATCCGAGCGTGATGGCGACGTGGTATTGATTGCTCGAACCATGCTCAATAAATTTAATCAGCAGTTTGGTCGCAACATTAAAGGCTTTACCAAGGCCGCGGTACAAGCCATGGAGGCCTATGCATGGCCGGGTAACGTGCGAGAATTGGAGAATAAAATTAAAAGCGCGGTGGTGATGTCTGAAAATACACAGATCTCACCAGAAGACTTGCAGATAGATGAGTCGCAATTGCGTGAGATGCCTTTGAATCTAAGGCAAGTTCGTGAAGCTGCCGAAACTCGAGCCATTCAGCGTGCGATTGTATTAGCCGACGGCAATATTTCTCAAGCGGCTAAGCTGTTAGGGTTAACGCGACCGACGCTTTATAGTTTGATGGATAAGTACAGTATTCATAGCTAGAAAAAGTAGCTAGTAGAAGAAAGGTAAGAACAAAAAAGTCCCACTATAATGGTGGGACTTTAGTCGCTTGCTTTAGCTTTATCGTGTCAGAGTTTCGACAGAGTCTTGCTTGCCAAGCAACAATACATCAGCAGCTCTTTCTGCAAATAAACCATTAGTAACGACACCAACGATATTATTCAGAATACGCTCTAATTTGATCGGCTCGTTAATTTCTAAGCTATGGACATCTAAGATGACGTTACCATTGTCGGTGGTGAAACCTGCTCTGTAGACCGGATCGCCGCCAAGCTTAACAATTTCACGAGCAACATAGCTTCGCGCCATTGGAATCACTTCTACAGGTAGCGGAAACTCTCCCAACCTACGCACCAACTTTGACTCATCAGCGATACAAACGAACTTCTCCGCCACAGCGGCAATAATCTTTTCGCGCGTTAGGGCACCGCCACCACCTTTAATGAGCTCAAGTAGGTGGTTCGATTCGTCGGCGCCATCAACATAAACGGGGATACGGTCGACGTCGTTAAGTTCAAAGACTTCAATACCATGAGCCTTTAAGCGCTTGGTAGATGCTTCAGAGCTAGAGACGGCACCTTCAATTTTGTGCTTAATCTTTGCTAATTCATCAATAAAGTAATTAACGGTTGAGCCAGTACCTACGCCAACAATACTGCCTTCGACCACATAGTCGACGGCGGCTTGGCCAACGAGTGCCTTCAATTCGTCCTGAGTCATGCTTTGTCATCCTCAATACTTAAAATAAAGTCCCACTCGTCCTTTTCAATCGGCATGATGGATAGTCGGTTGCCCTTCTGCACCAAGCGCATATCAGAAAGCTCTGGGTAGGTCTTAAGTTCATCCAGTGGGATTTCTCGCTTTAAGTCGCGCACGTGAGTGACGTCGACCATGTACCAGCGAGGCTTATCAGGGTTACTTTTAGGGTCATAGTACTTTTCATCAGGATCAAAAGCCGTGTGATCAACGTAACCTTCTTTCGTCACTTCCATAATGCCAACAATCGCGGGTGGCTTGCAGTTTGAGTGATAGAAAAATACTTGATCGCCAACCTTCATATCATCACGCATCATATTTCTTGCCTGATAATTACGAACGCCGTCCCAATGATCGGTTTTTTTAGGAAGGGCTTTAAGGTGTTCAATGCCGAAAACATCCGGCTCAGATTTCATTAACCAATAGGCCATAATACTTGTGTGTTAGAAAGTTGATGGTGCAAGTATAAAACAAGCTAGGAAAAATTGTTAGGGCGTAAGCTGCTGGATTAGTGTTAGGTTACTCTTCGGTAAAACGATGATAGTGATTAGGTGTGATCACACCATCCATTTTTAAGTCCCATTTCTCAGCGGGTACTTGCGGGACTTTCTGTAAATTATATGCCAGACCGATAAGTTGTGGGCGTTTTTGCGGACTTAAATTGCCAAATACAGTGTCATAGTAGCCACCACCCATACCAAGGCGGTTGCCAGAATTGTCAAAGGCCACGAGAGGCATAAAGACTAACTCTAACTCACTGGTGGCAATGGCTCGGCTAGCACTGGCTGTAGGCTCTGATATGCCAAACCGGCCTTTCTCGACTGATTCCCGCCCTTCGTAAGGTAGGAACCACATAGACCGCTTACGACCAGCGCGAATTTTAGGGACATAACACTTCTTGCCTAAGGATAGAGCGTATTCAATGATAGGCATACAACTAATTTCTCCTCTGACAGGGAGATAAAAAGCTATATTGTTGTGGTTTTCAATCAGTTGAGATTGTGAGACATGACCGAGTAGGGCAATAGCAGAACGCTGCATAAAAGGCGATGTGAGACTTTGCCGTTCATGCTTGATTCGAGTACGAATATAGTTTTTTTGTGTAACAAATTCGTTCATAGAAACCCAGACTGCCGTTGTAGGTGATGCCCTGAAACCCGGAGTTTCAAGGGGGGAGTCCATGTACAGGATCAGGCTTTCCGATCTGAGCGGACTTGCGCAACACCTGCATTGAGGAATCCCTAAATAACAATTATCGGCTCGAGGACGCTCGCTACTGACGAACAGTCCAGGCAGAGCCATTGTAACAAAATCAGGGGTTGTCCGTCAGCCCTATTTGCTCGCTTTCTTTGAGCGCGTCGTCAATTTTAGTTTGCATGAGCTGGATACGCTGCTCGACTTCAGACGCTTCTTCGGAGCTGGGAGTAGGAGAGTTGAGAAGTTCGTAGCTGATGTTTAGTGCAGCCATGACAGCAATGCGCTCCAAGCCTAGCACCTTGCCAGAAGAACGTATTTCACGCATACGCTGATCTAGAAAGTTCGCTGCTTGAAGCAAAGTTTGGTGCTCGTCCTCTGGACTCGCAACCTGAAATTCTTTCCCCAGTATGGTGATATTCACCGGAGTAGCTTTGGATTTAGCCATGGATTCAGCCATCTCTTCTAATTTTCCTGTGGGTTAAACGGTTTACAGGATGTCCCCAATCATTGTGTGTTACTTGTCGCTATAGCGCTGGCTACTGTCGAGCTTATAACTCGGTTTATTGTTTGAGTTGTAGCGATACTATATTGATTTTAATCGCGAAATCATCAAGTCAATTTGCTTACGCGCAGATTCATTACGGCTGTGAAGCCGATCTTTTTCTATACGAAGCTCATTGACTTGCTGCCGAAGCTGTTTGTTTTCGGTGTCAATTGTATTAAAGCGCGCCAGTAAGGCGTCAATTTTTTCTTCTAACTGTTCAAATTGACTGTTTGTCATAGTACCAGTGTCATAGTCAGCCGACATAGCAAGTTACCCAATTTTGTTAAAGTATACTATAAAGTTCTGAATGTGGCTGGTCAATCAATAATCAACGCTAAAGCCAACTGTTTCCAAGCAGATCACGGAACTTTACTTGAGAAACTGGGTTTTAGTGCTTACAAGGGTTACACTAACGCCAAAATGTTATAGATGTATTGCACGATTATTATGAATTACACACAAGCATCAGAGCTGTGCCAAGATTTTTTCCCTGACTTAACGCCATCGGAGCTTGCTGGCATGATTCATGGCCTTTTTGGGCATGGTTTTGTGATTGAAAGCGGTCGCTGGCAACAGCACATGAGTGAGTTCCTCGCATCAGGCGAGCCACTTCCTGAGCCTGCTTTGGAAGGTCTTGAGCAGTTGATTGCATTTTGCCAAAAAGATTACCAGGCTGACTCTTTCTCGATAGATTTGATGAGGCCCGAAGATGATTTGCCGTTGGAGCAGCGTGCTAAAGCTGTGGGCGAATGGTGCCAAGGGTACCTAACAGGGTACGGTTTGGTGCCTCAGAAAGATGATAAAAAGCTTGAGGACGAGTCGAAAGAAGCGCTCGAGGACATTGGCGAGATTGCCAAGATTGACTTCGAGATGTCAGAGCCTGATGAAGAAATGGAAAAAGCATTTATGACAGTTTGTGAGCATATCAAAATGTCGGCCTTGCTATTATTTCAAGCGAATCAGCCAGAGCCAATGCCCGATCCTGAACAGCAGCAACAAATACATTAACCACACAAGGATTCTATGAGAGCCATTAATTTTGCAGCCCGACGCAAGAAGTTAATGCAATGGATGGGGCCAAACTCCATCGCCATTTTGCCCGCCGCCGAAGAAAAAGTACGCAGTCATGACGTCAACTTTCCGTTCCGTCAGGACAATAACTTTTGGTATTTGACCGGTTTTAATGAGCCTGAAGCGGTGATGGTGCTTATTCCAGGGAGAAAGCAGGCCGAATTTATCCTGTTTAATCGTGAGAAAGATATTACTCAAGAGCGTTGGCATGGCAAGCGCTTGGGGCAGGATGGTGCGATTGAGCAGCTGGGAGCAGACGATGCTTTCCCTATCGAGGATATTGATGATATCTTGCCGGGCTTGATGGAAGGGCGTGATCGGATCTATTTTGCTTTGGGTGCCAACTCGGAGTTTGATCATAAAGTCATGGAATGGCGCAGTGAGCTCATGACCTCACCAGCTAAACGAACCGGCTCTCCCGGAGAGTTGATTGATATTGGCCACCACCTGCACGATATGCGACTGGTCAAGTCAGCTCCAGAAGTGCAACGCATTCGTCATGCGGCAAAAGCATCGGCAAAAGCGCATATAGAATTAATGAAGGCTTGTGCTCCAGGCAAAACGGAACGCGACTTAGAAACCGAGCTACACTACCATTTCGCCAAGGGTGGCTGCCGTTATCCCGCATATCCATCGATTATCGCCTCTGGGGAAAACGCCAACATCCTGCATTACATTGAAAATTCGGATGAGCTGAAAGACGGTGACTTATTATTGGTCGATGCTGGTGGTGAGTTCGAGCATTATGCCTCAGATATTAGCCGAACCATTCCTGTGAATGGCACATACAGTACTGAGCAAGCTGCCTTATATGATCTGGTTCTAGAAGCTCAGTTGGCTGCTATTGAGATGGTGAAACCGGGCAATCACTGGGATCATATTCATAATAAAGCGGTGGAAGTGCTGACCAAGGGGTTGGTGGAATTAAAGATTCTTAAAGGTGATCCAGAGGATTTAATAAAGCGTGGTGTTTACCGAGAGTTTTACATGCACAAAACCGGACATTGGCTTGGCTTAGACGTGCATGATGTCGGCGATTATCATCTGCATGGCGAACCTAGGGTACTGGAACCGGGAATGGTGTTAACGGTTGAACCTGCGCTGTATATTCCACAGAACATGACTCGTGTTAATGGCAGTAATATTGCAAAGAAATGGCGCGGTATTGGGATACGAATTGAAGACGATATCCTAGTCACCAGTAAAGGTTATGACATCCTTTCGAAAGACGTTCCGAAAGCTCGGGATGAGATTGAGCGCCTGATGGCGGGTTAACACTAGCGATGACGGCAAAACCTAACAATACATATCCGGTAGTTATAGTTGGTGGTGGAATGGCCGGCGCTAGCCTGTCTTTGGCATTAGCGCGACAAGGTATTGCTTGTGCGGTGTTTGAAGCTTATGCCGCTAACATGCCAAGCCAACCCAGCTTTGATGATCGCACCGTCGCTCTTTCAGCCGCGTCATTAAATATTCTGCGTAACCTTGGGGTCGGTGATGACTTTATGCGAGTTGCAGAGCCGATCAAACACATCCATGTTTCAGAGCAAAGCCATATAGGCTTTACTCGCCTCAAAGCAAAAGACCATGGTATGGAGCAGCTCGGTGCTGTCGTTGAAAACTGGCAGCTGGGTAAAGTGTTGCATAAAAACATCGAACGACAGGCGTTGATTGATTGGTTTGCACCGACCAAAGTACTTCAGCTGGAACAAGATAGCGACAAAGCGCAGTTAACCATTGAGACGTCTGATGGCGAAGTAACTGTCGAAGCATCTTTAGTGGTATTGGCGGATGGCGCACGCTCACCCTTACGCAACAGTTTTCACATTGAAAGTGATATTCGTGACTTTGGAACTTCTGCTATTGTTTGTAATGTCGCCACACAGCAAGCGCACCGAGGCTGTGCCTACGAACGGTTTACTGCCGATGGACCTTTGGCCATGTTGCCTTTGACTCATAATCGGATGGCTTTGGTTTGGTCAAAGCCTAATGATGAAGTGGAGTCCTATCTCGCTTTATCCGAGCAAGAGTTTGCGACAGCATTAGAAAATGATTTCGGAGCGCGCTTAGGACGCATCACTAAAGTCGGTAAGCGGTTCACTTTTCCGCTGATTCAACAGCAAGCGGAAACCTTATTTCGAGGGCGCTGTGTGGTGATCGGTAATGCTGCTCAGTCATTGCACCCGATCGCAGGCCAAGGTTTTAATCTGGGCTTGCGCGATATCGCTTATTTAAGCCAGTGTTTGGCAGCTGTTGAGGGTGATGATTATGGCGCTTATCAGGTATTAAGAGACTACGAACACAAGCGACATGCCGATAGAAGTAAAACCGTGTGGATTACGGAATCCCTAGCGCGGTTATTTGCTAATTCGTGGGCTCCGATGTCGATATCAAGAAATTTAATGCTGAAAGCGCTGGATATTATGCCAGTAGCAAAAGACTTGTTTGCACAGCAAGCCATGGGTTTTAACTTTCAAAACAGTAAGTTGGCGGCCAATGACGAATAAAATTATCGCTATTTTAGTGGCTGCTGTCATTGCATTATCTATTGTGGCTTATCAGTTGTGGCAGTCCGATGATACAACTGCTTTGCAGCCGGTTGAGCAGCGACAAAGTGAGCCTGCACGCACGGTTGATGTTACCGATAACCATGAAGAAGAAATACATGATAAGCAGCAAGAGCCACCGGCCGAGGTTGTCATTGAAGACAGTATGGGCCAAGTGACGGTAAAGACTGGTGACGATGAGCAAAAGCCTGATGAGGAATTGTGCCAATTGATTGATGAATATGACGACTGGTACCCCAAGGGCGATTCATACGAGTCGGACAAGTTTATGAGGGAAGTCAAAACGTGGGCTTTCTCTCGTGGCTATTTTGAGACCGAGTATTCTCAGGGAAGTTTGGGCATCAAGAAGCAGTCAGATTATGATTACTACGACATTGACGATTTAGAAGAGATGGCTAAAGCTGGCGATTCTATGGCTAATGTTCGGTTAGCCTATCGTTTATACCTAAAGGGTGATTTAGAGAGTATGGCGCGGGCACAACCTTATTGCGATCGCGCGATCGCCGATGGCTACACTGCGCTGGTAATGTGCAAATCGTCTTATATCACTACTCAGATTTATCAAGAGAAACGAAAGGACGATGATCAAGCGGATCCTGAAAGGCTCAAAGCATTAGAACTGGAATATTCCGCGTGGCAGAAAGTGTCGGGACGCTTAGGGGATGAGTTAGGCAGTAAGCTCACTGAACATATGTTGTCTGAATTAGAGCATGAGTTCGATCAGGAAACGATAGAGAAAAATACTGAAGCGTTGATTGATAACATCGAAAGCCAAAGACAGCAGTTAGGAATTAGTGAACGAAAATACCCCCCGATTCCAGAGTTATTGACTTATGTTTTGGAAAAAGGGGAAGATCCAATGACTGCCTTTAAAGCGTGTTTTGAGGAACAATAAGGAAATAAATGACGGTTTCAAGTAATCGACAAGTCACATTAGACTATGACGTTATCGTTGTTGGTGGTGGCATGGTGGGCTTGGCGCTAACGGCAAAGTTAGCGCAGCTGGATCTTCGTGTCGCGGTGATTGACCCTAAGCCTGTGGATCTTGAGTGGGAAAATGGAACGGTTGACTCACGCGTGAGCGCAATTACACGAGCCAGTCAGCGATTATTTCAAAGTATAGAGGCATGGCAGCTGATTGATGACCATGACAAGTCCGCTTATCAACGGATGTTTGTGTGGGATGGTGAGTCGTCCAGCGGCAAGATTGAGTTTGATGCGAGCTTGATCGCCGAACCGAATTTAGGACATATCATTGAAAACCGTGTGTTAAGGCGTGCGTTATTTCAGTCAATTGAAAGAGATCGTCATATCGATTGGCTGTGTCCTGAGAAGTGCCAGGCAGTTGATTACCAAGAAAATTATGCAGAACTTACCTTAGCCTCAGGTAAGAGGATGAAGGCCTCGCTATTGGTTGCTGCCGATGGTGCTTTTTCATGGTTACGTAAAGCCAGCGACATTGGGCAAGAGCAAAACGCGTATGGACATAAAGCGATTGTATGTACCGTTAAAACAGAAAAGTCGCACCTGCAAACCGCTTGGCAACGTTTCGATCACCACGGTCCCTTAGCGTTTTTACCCTTGCGTGATTCATCATTATGCTCGATTGTGTGGTCGGTAGATGAGTCTTTTGCCGAAGAGTTACTGTCTTTAGAGCGTTCAGCTTTTGCCAAGCGGCTCACGCAAACCTTTGAATCAACCTTAGGTCAAGTTGAGGTACAGAGTACACCCGTTGCCTTTCCATTGTTTGAACGAACGGCGGATAGGATGGCACAGCATAGGCTAGCCTTAATCGGCGATGCTGCACACACGATTCATCCACTTGCAGGTCAAGGTGTGAATCTGGGTTTTTCAGATGCTTTGGAGTTAGCTAAGGCCATTGACGTGTCGCTGAAGAAGGGTGCTGATATTGGTTTAAAGCATCGATTGAGACCTTTTGAACGTGCCCGCAAGTCTGAAACTAAGGCAATGCAGTTGGCGATGCAGGGCTTTAAGCGATTGTTTGAGAAAGAGATACCAGCGGTACAGATGGCGCGAAGCTATGGTCTGGCCGTAACAGATAAACATCCTGTCCTTAAACAAAAGCTGATTCGCAAGGCGATGGGGATTTGAACAAAGCACTCTATCTATAGAAATTGTCATAAAACTCTGCTTGAAATGATAAATGATAATAATTATCATTTGTGCATTGCAATTCTACGGGAAACTCCCAGGATATTTTAAATGAAAACAATGAATAATTGGCTTGTGGCGCTAGCAGTTGGATCGGCATTAACACTGACTGCTTGTGATAACTCTGAGCAGGAGAAACAAACTGCTGGTGAAGAGCAAAACGTTGCTGAGACAAAATCTCCAGCTGCTGAAAAGTCAGCCAATGAGCAAAAAGAGATCGTGGTCTACTCGTCACGCAAAGAACACTTGATCAAACCTTTCTTCGAGCAGTTTACGCAAGAAACGGGGATTCCAGTGGTTTACATTACCGATGGTGCTGCGCCATTGATCAGTCGGCTGAAAGCTGAGGGCGAGCGTTCACCAGCCGATATTTTGATGACGGTTGATGCCGGTAACTTATGGCAAGCGACTCAGGAAGACATCTTACAGCCGATTGAGTCTGACGTGCTTGAAAATAATATTCCAGAGAGTCTGCAAGATCCGAATAATGAGTGGTATGGCTTAACGGTTCGTGCGCGTACTATCGTTTATAGTAAAGATCGTGTAAACCCTGAGGAATTAACTACTTACGAAGCGCTGGGTGATGAACAGTGGAAAGGCCGTTTGTGCCTAAGAACTTCTAAGAAAGTTTACAATCAATCGCTGGTAGCCATGCTGATCGCACGTCATGGTGAAGAAAAAGCTCAGCAAATTGTCGAAGGTTGGGTCGGTAACTTAGCGACGGCTCCATTCTCGAACGATACTAAAGTGATGAATGCTATCGAAGCGGGTGCTTGTGACGTTGGTATTGTGAACACTTACTACTTCGGTCGTCTAGAAAAAGAGAACCCAGAGATTCCTCTAGCCTTATTCTGGCCTAACCAAGATACGTCAGGTGTACACGTGAATATTTCTGGTGCAGGCATTACGAAGCACTCTTCTAATGTCGAAAATGCAACAAAGCTGTTAGAATGGCTTTCAAGCGCTGAAGCGCAACAAATGTACGCGGGCCATAATATGGAATACCCTGCGAACCCAGAGATTAAACCTGTTCCAGAAGTGGAAGCTTGGGGAAGTTTTAAAGCCGACGATATCAACTTATCTAAAGCTGGTGAGCTTCAGCCACAAGCCGTCAAAGTGATGGACAGAGCAGGTTATAAATAAACCACGACTCATACAAAAAGTTTAGACTTGCTAAAAAAAGATACATTGAATTCAAGTACAACTGACGCCAGCGTTTACCGCTGGCGTCAGCGTATGGGCGCTTGGTTGCCGGCTGTATTATTATCAGCTGTCTTTGCTATTTGTATTATGCCCTTGATACCGCTGCTCGCGTCTTGGGGTCAGGTCGAGGGGGAGTTATGGTCGCATCTATGGCAAACGGAGTTACCGGAACTCTTCTCAAATACCTTAATTCTTATCGCTTTGGTCGGTTCGGCCAGTTTTATTCTTGGTGTTAGCCTAGCTTGGCTGGTCGTGATGTATGACTTCCCCGGCAGGAGTATTTTACAGTGGGGTTTGATGCTGCCTCTGGCCATTCCACCCTATATTTTAGCCTTTGTATTACTTGGCTTTACCGATTTTGGCGGTCCATTACAGCAGTTTCTATTCTCTATAGGTCTAGGTATTGAATGGCTACCTGATATGCGTAACCCGTTGGGAGTAGGGTTGGTTTTTACCTTGTCGCTATACCCTTATGTGTACCTTCTGATGCGCAGTGCTTTACAGCGTAAAGGGCGCTCCAGTTATGAAAGTGCGCGAACCTTAGGTTACAGCAAAGCCGCGGCTTTTTGGCGCTTGGTTATACCGTTAACCCGACCAGCCTGGGTCGCCGGCTTGGCCTTAGTGCTGATGGAAACCTTGGCCGACTTTGGTGCGGTTAGTATCTTTAATTACAACACCTTCACTACAGCAGTCTATAAATCGTGGTATGGCTTCTACAGCCATGGAACCGCCGCCCAGCTGGCTTGCTTATTGCTATTGTTTGTCAGCATGGCGGTCATCGCGGAAAAGTGGGGGCGTGGTAAGGGGCGTTATGAACAATCTGGAGCAGCGCTGAAGCAGTATCGCCAACGGCTAACGGGTCTTTGGGGAGTTTTGGCGCAGGTTGGCGCATGGTCTGTGTTCGCTCTAGGCTTTATTTTACCCGTAACTCAGCTACTGTACTGGGTAGTCAGTAGTTTTGATCAGCACACAGAAGGAACCATTGATTTATTGCTCAATACCGTCTTGTTGGCAATATTGGCAGCAACGATTACCTTGCTCGTTGCCAGTATTATGGTGTGGGCTCAACGCCAAAAGCAAACCAAGTCGAGAAGCTTTATGACTGAATTCTCGCAGTTGGGCTATGCTATGCCCGGTACGGTTTTGGCGGTAGGCATCATGATGGCACTAAACGGTATTGATAGCTGGATCGCTGACATCATGGATGATCAAAGTCAGTGGCTGGCGACAGGTTTGTTCGCGCTATTGTTGGCTTACGTCATTCGCTTCTTAAGAATCGGCTATGGGCCATTAGCCAGTTCCATGGGCCAAATTAAGCCAAGCGTGGTCGAAACAGCCGGTATTCTCGGCGCGGGAAAGCGCGAGAGATTGTTCAGAGTTTATATACCATTACTACGGCCAGGCGTTTTTACTGCGCTCTTGTTGGTCTTTGTTGAAGTTATGAAGGAAATGCCAGCGACCCTGATATTGCGTACCTATGGCTGGGACACCTTAGCGGTACGGATCTACGAACTCAGCGCTGAAGGCCAGTGGGAACTGACCTCATTACCTGCGATTATGTTGGTCGCCGTGGGTATTATTCCGGTCATTTTACTGATCAAAAAGAGTGATCTTTAGGAAGGTACTCGGAACAGTTCTCTAAATAGCCTATAGGCGGTTGCTGGTCTTTGTCATCGGTGTATGAGTAAGTCTTAATTTCTACTACCGCTGCTGATTTGGTTGGGTTGTGCTTAGTTGGCTTCCACTCCAGTGAGCGAAATTTCTTAGCATTAGCAAATAATTGTTGCTTATCTCCAAAGTGGTGAGGAACGGCCATTTCTTCGGTTTCACCATTCTGGTTGACTCCAATTAACATGGTGAAACATGACGGTGTAAATTTGAAGCCAGATGTAACTACATTCACCTGAACTTTGCCATTTTCTTGGCTAACTTGCTCCCACATAGGCTCCGACTTGGTGAACTGACCATCTTGATAGTTAATGTATTGAGTATTAGAGCTCAGTTGTTTTTTTTCTATGAATGAGCTGCATGAAGCGATTGATACGAGTGCTGCTACTCCTAAAACTATAATTTTCATGATTATTATTCCTTTGAGATTTCGACAGTCGAAAGTAAACGCTGGCAAAAGAAAAGTCAATCTAGAGGGTTGTTATACAGTTAGGTAATAAGGGAGGCGCTTTTACTGGTCTGACTCTCGCCTTTTGGGTTCTTTTGTCGCTAGAACCCCTGTATAATCATGCGCCATTATGACCACTCAATTGTTTAAGGATCGGTGTCGTTATGGGCAATAAAACACCTTTGTATCAGGCGCACGTTGACGCTGAAGCGCGCATTGTTGATTTCGGTGGCTGGGATATGCCGCTAAACTATGGTTCACAGATTGATGAGCATGCGGCGGTGCGCGAAGCCGCGGGTATGTTTGACGTGTCGCATATGACCATCGTTGAAATCAAAGGTAGCGACGCTAAGCCTTATTTGCAGTATTTATTGGCAAATGATGTGGCAAAGCTACAAGAGTCTGGTAAGGCGCTATATACTGGCATGTTAAACGAAGATGGCGGTGTAATTGATGATCTTATCGTCTATTACTTAAATGATGCCCACTATCGTGTGGTGGTTAATGCGGCGACTCGTGAGAAAGATTTAGCTTGGTTGGAGAATGTTGCGCAGCAGTTCGATGTGTCAGTTGAAGAACGTTCTGATTTAGCGATTATTGCTGTTCAAGGCCCAGAAGCGATTGAGAAAGCTCAGTCAGTGATGACAGATGAGCAGAAAGAAGCGGTTGCTGGGTTAAAACCATTCGTAGCGGCTTACGCTGGCGACTTGTTCGTGGCGCGCACCGGTTACACGGGCGAAGACGGTTATGAGATTTTGGTTCCAGACAATAAAGCTATTGAGTTATGGAATGCCTTAGTCGAAGCTGGTGTTAAACCTTGTGGTTTGGCGGCACGAGATACGCTGCGCCTAGAAGCGGGCATGAACCTCTACGGTCATGATATGGATGAAACGGTTTCACCGCTAGAAGCTAATATGGGTTGGACCATTGCA
>Ga0208833_1000053_pt1 | contig 33841 bp, 32 predicted proteins | sample DeeseametaMP1788_FD_184181 | JGI IMG/M metagenome (GOLD analysis project Ga0208833, IMG submission 184181) | Marine microbial communities from the Deep Pacific Ocean - MP1788 (SPAdes) | ecosystem: Environmental > Aquatic > Marine > Oceanic | place: North Pacific Ocean | collected 2011-05-03 | reverse complement strand
ATTGAGTCTAGTGCACGACCTGCTGCTGCTTTAGAAATATCTGCGCCTGCTGCGATAGCATCAATTAATTCTGATTTATTCACTCACTTTCCCCTTTAATTTTTTAGAAAATCTGTGATTAAAAAACATACTGCGTTTCTTAGAGTTTTTATGCATAACTCAAGGTGCTCTGTTATATCAACTGACTGTTAAAACTGTCAAGATAATTTAGAGCAATATCGCTAAAAGTCTCTAGAAATCAGCATTTCCGGCCTAATGTGGTTGAATTTTGTTCTGTTCATCCTGCTTTGTTGAAGCAGTCTCAGGCTTGGATTCAACCGGTTTACTGATCGGTTCAGGAAGTCTTTCAAGTGCAATATCGATCACTTCATCAATCCATTTAACCGCAATTACTTTCAAGTCTTGTTTGATATTTTTTGGAATATCTTCAAGATTTCGTTCGTTCTCTTTTGGAATAATGACGGTTTTGATACCACCTCGATGAGCAGCCAATAGCTTCTCTTTCAGCCCACCAATAGGTAGCACTTCACCACGCAGCGTAATCTCGCCCGTCATCGCGACATCTTTCCTCACCGGTATGTCGGTAAGGCTAGAAATTAACGCTGTGCACATACCGATACCAGCGCTTGGACCGTCTTTCGGCGTAGCCCCTTCTGGCACGTGTATGTGTAAATCTTTCTTCTCATAAAAATCGGGCTCAATACCTAATGCTAAGCAACGGCTTCTAACCACCGTCATGGCGGCCTGAATCGATTCTTTCATCACGTCGCCAAGCTGGCCTGTAAATACAGGTTTACCCTTACCATTAACCACAACCGACTCAATGGTAAGCAACTCACCACCAACCGACGTCCAAGCAAGTCCAGTCACTTGACCTACTTTGTTGTTTTCGCCAGCGCGGCCATAGTCATGTCGCTGTACACCAAGATATTTATCGATATTTTTGTCAGTAACTTTAACCGTTTTCTTAGCTTTCTTTGCTAATAACTGCTCTTTTACAGTCTTACGGCATACTTTTGAGATTTCACGCTCAAGGTTACGGACACCAGATTCTCTTGTGTAATAACGGATCATGCTACGAATAGCACTCTCAGTTAAATCAAGCTCATCTTTCTTCAATCCAGCATTTTTAATTTGCTTTGGAAGCAAGTAGCGCTTAGCAATTTCGACTTTTTCATCCTCGGTATAACCAGGAATTCGAATCACCTCCATACGGTCTAATAGAGGTGCAGGAATATTCATCGAGTTCGAGGTTGCGATAAACATAACCTCAGATAAGTCATAATCCACTTCGAGATAATGGTCGCTAAAAGTATGATTTTGCTCAGGGTCTAAGACTTCCAGCAAAGCAGAAGAAGGGTCGCCACGCATATCCATTGCCATCTTGTCGATTTCATCTAACAAGAATAGAGGGTTTTTCACGCCCACTTTACTCATGCGCTGCATCAACTTACCAGGCATAGCGCCAATATAAGTACGGCGATGACCACGAATTTCAGCTTCATCTCGCACGCCACCTAAAGCCATACGTGTATATTTGCGGCCGGTAGCGCGAGCGATAGACTGACCTAGCGAGGTTTTACCAACACCCGGAGGCCCTACTAAACACAGCACTGGGCCTTTGAGCTTCTTCACCCGCTGCTGAACCGCCAAGTATTCAAGAATACGGTCTTTGATTTTTTCGAGACCGTAATGATCTTCATCCAGCACTTCCTCAGCTTTCACCAAATCATGCTTCACACGGCTGCGCTTTTTCCAAGGCACGCCCAATAACCAGTCAATATAGCCTCGAACAACCGTTGCTTCGGCTGACATCGGAGACATCATTTTTAATTTCTTAAGCTCAGCTTCGGCTTTTTCCTTAGCCTCTTTGCTCATTCCTGCTTCTTCAATCTTTTTGGCAAGCTCTTCGTGCTCTGAAGCAGTTTCTTCTCCATCACCCAGCTCTTTCTGAATCGCCTTAATTTGCTCATTCAGATAGTACTCACGCTGGTTCTTTTCCATTTGATTCTTAACGCGACCACGGATGCGCTTTTCGACTTCCAACAAGTCCATTTCGCTTTCCATCTTGCTCATCAAGTGCTCAAGACGCTCAACCACTGACTCCATTTGCAGGATTTCTTGCTTGTCCTCTATGTTCAATGACATATGAGCAGCGATGCTATCCGCTAATCGACTTGGATTTTCAATACCGGATAATGTCGTTAGGATCTCACTCGGAATCTTCTTGTTTAATTTGACGTACTTATCAAAACTGTTCAGTGCAGCACGAGACAAGGCATCTTCTTGGTCTTCTTGACCAGACTGGTTGTCAACAAAACTTACCTCTGAAATGAACATCGGGTCGGTTTGAACGTAATTGACAACCTTCGCACGCTGAACACCTTCAACCAAAACTTTTACATTTCCGTCTGGCAATTTCAGCATTTGCAAAATCGTTGCAACACAACCATAGTCATAGACTTGATCCGTGTCAGGCATGTCCTCGGTGGCTTCTTTTTGCGCCACTAACATGACTTGTTTATCGCCATTGGTTGCTTCTTCCAAAGCTTGGATAGACTTATCACGACCTACAAACAATGGAATAACCATGTGAGGGAATACCACCACATCACGCAGCGGTAACAATGGAAGTTGTTTCGTTTCTAATGGCATGAATTCACTTTTCCTGGGATTTTTCAATCAGTGGGACACGGCTACGCCACTTATAGCGTAGCCGATCGTATATTACTCTGATGCAGCTTTAGATTGATTGTCGTAAATCAATAAGGGCTCAGCTTCGCCCTTCACTACTGCACCATCTATACATACTTTGCTTACACCTTCTAAGGAAGGTAAGTCATACATGGTGTCTAATAATATTTCTTCAAGTATGGAACGCAGACCACGGGCTCCGGTACGACGCGCCATCGCTTTATGTGCAATAGCAGTTAGTGCGTCTTTGCGGAACTCAAGCTCTACATTTTCAAGCGAGAATAGCTTACTGTATTGCTTAGTAAGCGCATTTTTAGGCTCAGTCAAAATACGGACCAAGGCGTTCTCATCCAGCTCTTTTAGAGTGGTTAAAATTGGTAAACGCCCAATAAACTCAGGGATTAAGCCAAACTTGACTAAGTCATCTGGCTCGACTTTTGCCAACATTTCACCAACCTTAGCGCTGTCATTAACTTCTTTAACATCAGCTCCAAAGCCTATGCCGCCCTTCTCTGTCCGTTCTTGAATCACTTTTTCCAGTCCAGCGAAAGCACCACCACAGACAAATAGAATGCTGCCAGTGTTAACTTGCAAGAATTCTTGTTGCGGATGCTTACGACCACCTTGTGGTGGAACCGATGCTACCGTGCCTTCGATAAGTTTCAACAGCGCCTGTTGAACACCCTCTCCCGATACGTCACGAGTAATCGAAGGGTTATCAGACTTACGTGAAATCTTATCGATTTCATCAATGTAAACGATACCACGCTCGGCTTTTTCAACGTCGTAGTCACATTTTTGAAGCAGTTTCTGGATGATGTTTTCAACATCTTCACCAACATAGCCAGCTTCGGTTAATGTCGTTGCATCAGCCATGGTGAATGGAACGTCCAACATCCGAGCAAGCGTTTCAGCTAATAAGGTTTTACCACTACCGGTTGGACCTATTAATAAGATATTACTTTTACCAAGCTCTACATCTTGATGTTCGCTTGAATGTGGCTCATGTTCTAGACGTTTATAGTGGTTATATACCGCTACTGATAATACTTTCTTCGCGTCTTCCTGACCAATAACGTATTGCTCTAAAAATTCAGCAATTTCTTTTGGCTTAGGTAATTTATCTTTTGCTTCTTTCGAGGCAATTTCTTGGATTTCTTCAATGATGATGTCATTACATAAATCCACGCATTCGTTACAAATAAATACGCGTGGTCCTGCGATCAGCTTTTTAACTTCATGCTGACTCTTTCCACAAAATGAACAATAGAGTGTTTTATCGTCGGAGTTTTCGTTACTCATTTTCTACCTCAAGCATGCGCTAAATGTATAGCGGGGCTTTATTTAGTGCTTATAACCTATCTCTACTAAAACAGGCTCTATCAAAGCAGGCTCTTCCACACAGAAGAAATAAGGCTGAATCTGGATTTTTCAAGTACGTCTGAGGTACTGAATCTGGCTCCAATGCCCTAAATTCCTCATCGTCATAGGTTAACAGTACCAAATAAATCCCAGCAACAAAAGCAAAAAGCCCGCCGTAGCGGGCTTTTTACAGCAATTTTCAATGGTGCGTTTAAATGATATTACTTTCTAGAATTGATAATGGAATCAACCAAACCATACTCAACAGCTTCATCAGCTGATAAGAAGTTATCGCGATCAGTATCTTTTTCCACTTCTTCGATCGGCTTATCGCAGTGGTGGGCTAATATTCCATTCAAGCGCTTCTTCATCTCATAGATTTCCTGCGCATGAATCGCAATATCAGATGCCTGACCTTGGAAGCCGCCTAAAGGCTGATGAATCATCATACGAGAGTTCGGTAAGCAATGACGTTTACCGGCAGCGCCACCAGCTAATAATAAAGCGCCCATGCTGGCTGCCTGGCCGACACAAACCGTCGACACGTCAGGACGAATAAATTGCATGGTGTCATAGATACCCATACCCGCAGTCACCACACCGCCCGGTGAGTTAATGTATAAATAAATATCTTTGTCAGGATTATCTGACTCAAGAAATAACATCTGAGCCACGATGGAATTAGCCATATTATCTTCAACAGGGCCAACGCAAAAAATAACTCGCTCTTTTAACAGGCGTGAATAGATGTCGTAGGAGCGCTCACCGCGTGAGGTTTGCTCGACAACCATTGGAATCAAAGCATTGCTGATGGGTTGATCAATTTTGCTCATTTTGGAAGTATTCCTTAATCTAAAGACAAAAGAAGCGGAATAAATCCGCTTCTAATGAACTGTGTGACTGGTCGCTAAACTTACTGTTGATTGGTATTTAGCAACTCGTCAAATTTAACGGCTTTCTCGGTTACTTTAGCTTTTTCTAGCACCAAGTCAACCACAGAGTCTTCTAATACTAACGACTCTACTTCACGTAAACGCTGAGGGTCGCCATAGTACCAATCAATAACTTCTTGTGGCTCTTCGTAAACTGACGCTAAGTCTTCAACTTGTGCACGCACTTTAGCTTCATCAGCTTTAAGCTCTTCAGACTTAATGATTTCCGCAACCACTAAACCGAGTTTTACGCGACGAGTCGCTTGCTCTTCAAATAAGTCAGCAGGAAGATCCGGTGTTTGGTCTTGAGGTGCGTTCATACGCTGTGCCATTTCTTGACGCATACGGTCGATTTCTTGATCAACCATCGCTTTAGGCATATCGAATTCATGCTTCTCAATAAGCTTATCCATCACAGCGCCTTTAACGCGTGATTTGATAGCGTTACGCAGTTCACGCTCCATGTTTTTCTTAACGTCATCTTTTAATGCCGCTAAATCATCAGCACCTAACTGCTCAGCAAGCTCAGTTACTGTCGGCAGCTCTTTCTTATTGACCACGTGAACGTGAGTCTCGAAAGTTGCTTCCTTACCCTTCAAATCTTCTACATGGTAGTCGTCAGGGAAAGTTACTTTTACTTCAACGTCGCTATCAGCTGAAGCGCCAACTAACTGATCTTCAAAGCCTGGGATCATGTTACCAGCACCAATTTCTAGTGGGAACTGAGTAGCTTCTCCACCTTGGAATGCTTCACCATCGATAAAGCCTTTAAAGTCGATGACCACTTGATCACCTTCTTTAGCTTTACGCTTAACTTCAACCCAAGAACCACGTTGTTCACGAAGAGTATCCATCATTTTAGATAAATCATCATCGCTAACATCAGACGCTGGCTTTTCAATTTCTAAGTCAGAAAGGTCTGCAACTTCAACTTCTGGATACACTTCGAAAGTCGCTGAGAACTTTAAGTTTTCGCCATCTTTATTGTCGATTAGCTCAAGCTGAGGATAACCGGCTGGCGTTAACTCTTCTTTTTGAACCGCTTCAAAGTAGTTGCGCTGCATAACTTCACCAAGAATTTCTTGACGAACGGCATCACCGTAACGCTTTTTAACTACTTTAAAAGGGACTTTGCCTGGACGGAAACCGTTCATTTTAACGGTACGTGTCATTTCTTGAAGGCGTTTTTGGACTGCGCCGTCGATATTTTCGGCAGGCACATCGATAACTAATTTTCTTTCTAAACCGTTACTGGCTTCAACTGAAACTTGCATTCGCTGATCTCCGATTCGCTATATACATAGCTATTAATATATATGACCAGGTTTTCAGATGAAGACTGTTAGGGAGGAGCCATCTTTACCAACCTTTATAAGCTGAGATAAAGATGGTGCGAAAGGAGAGACTCGAACTCTCACGCCTCGCGGCACTGGAACCTAAATCCAGCGTGTCTACCAATTCCACCACTTTCGCGTTTTGACTGCGGGCCCTGAGCCCTCATCGAACCATATTGTAATTCCTGCTCAGCGTTAATGCTGGCCTTACAAGAATCTGGGGTGGACGATGGGATTTGAACCCACGACAACCGGAATCACAATCCGGGGCTCTACCAACTGAGCTACGCCCACCATCAACCTCTACTCTCCCCGACTCGGCCGCCCTACAGCTATTAAGCATTTATGCTCAAAGCAATGGCGCGTCCGGCAGGATTCGAACCTGCGACCCACGGCTTAGAAGGCCGTTGCTCTATCCGACTGAGCTACGGACGCATGTTTATCCTGACGTCGAGGCGAGAAATAATTGGTCGGAGATGAGGGATTTGAACCCCCGACATCCTGCACCCAAAGCAGGCGCGCTACCAGACTGCGCTAATCTCCGATTTTTGTCTCAAGGAGCTTGCCCCTGAGAGACGCGCATATTACTGATTTCCCCCATACCCGTCAACACTTTTCGTCGCTTTTTTTCTATTTTCTTCGTTGCTTATAAAAGCATTGAGTATGTTGCTCAATATTGCGACAATAGCGCCTTTCAAACAATCATTTGAATTTAATCTGCATGACTGCTCAAATCCTTGATGGCAAAGCCATCTCAGCCAAAGTTAAAGACGAATTAGCCCTAAAAGTAAAGGCTCGCCTAGATAAAGGCCTCCGTGCGCCGGGTTTGGCGGTGATCCTTGTTGGAGTGGATCCCGCGTCACAAATCTATGTTAACAAAAAGGTCGAAGCATGTGAAAAGGTTGGCTTCATTTCTCGCAAAATTGTGATGGAAGATGACACCATCCAAGAAGCTCTTTTAGAGCAAATTGATCAGCTTAATGAAGACCCTACGATTGATGGTATTTTGGTTCAATTACCGTTACCGGATCATTTGGATTCAAACGTAATTCTTGAGCGAATCAAAGCAGATAAAGATGTTGATGGCTTCCATCCCTACAATATGGGTCGTTTAGCGCAAAAAATGCCCACCATGCGTCCTTGTACGCCTTACGGCGTCATGGTCATGCTAAAAGAAACCGGCATCGACCTTATCGGCAAAGACGCTGTAGTAGTTGGTGTATCCAATATTGTGGGCCGCCCAATGGGGTTAGAGTTGTTAATGGAACGCTGCACTGTAACCTTTACCCATAGTAAAACCAAAGACTTAGCGAAAAAAGTCTCCGAAGCAGATATCGTGGTGGTTGGCGTCGGCATCCCGAATATGGTTAAAGGCGACTGGATCAAACCAGGCGCTATCGTCATTGATGTAGGAATTAATCGTCTCGATAACGGCAAGTTGGCTGGAGACGTTGAATTCGACGTAGCCAAAGAACGTGCCTCATGGATTACGCCAGTTCCAGGCGGCGTTGGCCCGATGACGGTCGCTATGCTCATGAGCAATACCTTATTTGCCTGTGAGCACTTGCACGACTAATTTATTCACTTCGACTTTCTTTGCCGTGGGTTAGACTGTGCAGCTAACCCACCCTTCCCTCTCCAATTTACGTGAACCACATCACTCTTTATCACCAAAAACCTATTTGAGTTCAATGACTTGAGATAGTCTTAAACTACTTATTCAAATAAAGGACTCAAATATGGATATTATTATTCCAATCTTAGCAATTATTGGTGGCTTACTGGCTGCTTCCAGTCTTATCGCACGAAAATCTCAAGATGCAGGACAAGCTTTAAAGAAGCTAGCGCCTTATCAGGGCATCATTGGTGTTATCCTGTTAGTTTTAGGGCTCTATTACTTCCTATTCCATAGCTTGGCGCACCTTGGTGCAATGATGAAATATTCGGCTGGGTTATTTAGTCTAATCATGCAAATTCTGATGATTTTGGTGGGCTTTATTCTTTCTTACGGATTGCTCTCAGAAAAACTATTATCCAAAAATGAAGCCGCTCAAGAAAAAGGCGCTCAAGCCGCGAAAAAACTGACTTCTATCCAGATACCTCTGGGGTTGGCATTAGCGATTTGTGCCTTGTTAGCTTTAATTCTTTAAGGGATCCATCAAGTAAAGATTCCATCTAGGTGTGTCTGAAAAGATGCACCTTGGATTTCCCTTCTCTCGCCCCTTAAGATGGAAAGTGTAAAAAATAAAGTGTGTACACCGCTGACCACACAGTAGCCCATACCAACACAGTCCCCCTTCTTGTTATTTTAAAATAAGCCATTAACAGCAGGCTGATCCCTCTTGCTATGTAAGCAATCAATAAAAACCTGAACAGCCTCGCCACACAAGAAGTTATAACGAAAACAAGAATACCAATATCTGCATTTGATGCTTGTACCGCGTATGTCTTGTAGGGTAATCCTTGGAACGGACCTAAAATCACTGAAACCACACCGAGTTGTTTAAGTTGCTCTTCTACTCTATTCATAAGTTCAATATCAATCGCCGGTACAGATTCGACCCAACTCCAAGCAATCATAGGAGACATGAATCCCCAGTAATACATCACAACACCACCAGCGACAGCACCAAGCAGTGCCCACAGTATCAGCGGTAACAGCTTCACCTTTTTATCAAGCGCAAAATAACTGAGTAACAAATCCGGCAAGATGAAGAATAGCGTTGCCTCTGCGAACCCCCACCCGCTGGACAGGAACTTACTAGTGCGGCATTTCATGGCTAATCCCACTTAGGTAGCTTGATCGAATCTTGCAGCTCCCCAAATCGTTCCTTCACGTTATCGTAAAAATTCTCGCCACTGACGTCATAGGTCATCGGCTCTGAAAACACGACATCACAGAAAAAAGGCACAAACAAGGCATCACCTTTGGGCAAAGTCTTGCCTAAGCCGTGCATATAAATTGGATAAAGTGGCACTTTTGGGCAACGCTCAGCCAGTTTGACCACACCGTATTTCAAGTCGGTCATTTTCTCAGGCTCACCACGCGATCCTTCTGGGAAGAAAATCAAAATCTTGCCGTTATCCAATGCTTTTGCGCACTGCTCAATTGGGTTGGCGGTTTTGTCTTTACCCTGACGCTCGATGGGTAAGATGCCAATAATATTTAGTGCAAACCAACCCAGAAATTTATTCTTCAAGAAATAATCTGCCGCCGCCACTGGCTGTACTTTATGTAGTATCTTCAGCGGAAGTAGCGAGATCAAAACCATAGTGTCTAAATGGCTATTATGATTGGCAATCAAAAGTGCTGGCCCATCCTTCGGCAGAATGGGCGTGTTTTGATAGCGCAGTCCAATGACAATTTTAACAATTGGCTTAATAATTAAGGCGAAGAACAACCAACGTAGTGCTAAATTAATATACTTCATATTAGCTCCCTTCTTAGAAGTAGAAATAACGCATTACGTGGAAAAACAACGGCGCGGTAAACGTCAGGCTATCCAAACGGTCTAAGATACCACCATGACCTGGAATTAACTGACCTGAATCTTTAATACCAATATCACGCTTAATCGCTGACAATGAAACGTCGCCAATAAAGCCTGCGATACCAATCCCTAGACCCACTAACAATCCCTGCCACCAAATCATTGGCGTTAATAAGCCCGCTAAAATCATGGCTAAAACACCAGTGGTAATGACGCCACCGATTAAACCTTCGCGAGTTTTGTTAGGGCTAATAGTTGGTGCAATTGGCGTTGTGCCTAAGATCTTGCCCCACACATATTGCGCCACATCGTTAAGCTGAGTCAGCATTACCAAGTAAAGCAATAACGCTGCGCCGTCACCTGACATAGTCAAAGACTGATATTCGCCTTCGCTCGGAAGCATCACTAAATAAGCCAAGTGACTAAGCGTAAATACCGTCAGCATTAAGCCCCAGTGAATATTACCTACTGCGCGTAAATAGTTTTTCGTTTCCCCTGCCAGTACCATTCGAAAAGGAATGAACAGAAAGGCATAAACAGGAATAAAGATAATAAACATGCCGTACCAGCCCGTCGCAATCCAGTAATACTGAATTGGAATCGTTAGGTAGGCCCAGAACAATACTTTTCTATCGACTAAACGCGTCGGCGTCATCGAGAAGTATTCTTTTAGTGCAATAAAACTGAGCATCGCAAACAGTAACACGGTAACTAATGGACCCATGACCAACGCTAGGCCGAAAATACCAATCATGATCCACCATGAGTTAATGCGTTGCTTCAGTTCGGTGTAATCTTTTTCTTTATTTGTGACCGATAGTCCCCAGCCAATAATAGACGCGATCGATAGCCCCGCCAGTAAAAACATAAAGACTTGAGTCACGGTTCGCATACTTTCAAAATCAAAAAACATGGTTTTCTCCTTAATATTCTTGTCGTTATTAAAGTGCTGCTTTGATTCGGTTCACCATTGTGAACACTGACAAAGCCACTAAAACAACCAATCCATAATCCAAATACTCAACAACTATTGGCCATAAAGGCAAGATAATCCCTAATAGCCCCAATACTAACGCTCGATCGCTTTTCCCCATTGGGCCTTGATACTGACGTTCTTTTCCGACCATTGGCGCGACAACACCAACAAACTCGACCAAGATCGCCATGAAGATAAGTGCCCCTATTAACCATGGTGAAACGCTCGGTAAGATAAACAGTGGTAACAATAGCGCCACATCTGACACTACGTCGCCTAACTCATTAAGATAGGCGCCGAGTTTAGACTTTTGGTTGTGCTCACGCGCTAACATGCCATCGATTGCATTCAACGCCATGCGTAGAAATAAAACTACAGGGAGCAGGTAAAACCACGGAAGTGATTGCTGCCATAAAATCACACCACCGGTGGCGATACTCAGTAACATCGCAAACACCGTGACTTGATTCGCGGTGATACCAGCTTTCGCTAAACTATTAGTTAGCGGACGTAAAAGCTGCTGGAATTTAGGCTTGAGTTGGTAGACTGAAATCATGTTGAATCCTATGAGCTCTTGCTTGAGCTTGTTTTAAACATCTTGTTAAGCTTCGATAGTGCTAAATTCCCATAAAGACGATAAAAAGGCCACCTTTTGTGCTATAGTCTCCAAAGGATACGCCAAAGGTATCGTATTACTATACTTTTAATGAGTTCAAACCATGAGCCAGCAAACAACACAACTAATTGAAACACTGAAACAACTCCTCCGCAGTCAAAACATCACTTATAAGGATTTAGCCAAACACTTATCCATGAGCGAAGCTAACGTTAAACGCATGTTTTCACAAAACAAACTATCGTTGGAACGTTTAGAAGCAATCTGCAACCTACTTCACATGGATATTTTGCACCTTGCCCAAAGCGCACAGAATCAGCAGCATAAAATTTCAGAACTTACTCTAGCTCAAGAAAAGGAACTCATCACAGATTACAAGTTACTGCTAGTTGCTCAGCTATGCTTATCTGACTGGACCTTTGAAGAAATGCTATTGAAGTATGACCTGACGGAGCATCAGCTCGTTCAATACCTTGCACGACTCGATCGGATTCACTTTATAGAGCTGTTACCCAACAACCGGATACGAAAACGCGTCAGCCCACATTTTAAATGGCAAAGCGACGGGCCAGTACGTCAGTTCTTCGCCGAACATATCCAGAGTGAGTTTTTTAACTCACGCTTTGATCAGCCTACGGAAAAAATCCTCTTCATTTCTGGCATGCTCAGCGATGACTCCAACAAAAAGATCCAAACACTGATCGAAGAACTCGGCACAGCTTATCGCCAACAGCTTCGAACAGACAAAAGTATTAACTTGGCGAATAAAAAAGGCACCAGTCTAGTGGTTGGTTTAAGAAATTGGGAGTTATCGGTGTTTAATGATTTGAGGCGGTGATTTCTTCACCATTTTGTCATACCGCGGTTTAACCGCGGTATCCAGAAATTAAAACCTAGATTCCGTATCGTGGTACGGAATGACAATAAGTTAGTCACGACTACTTCCGACGCCAGCTAGTGCCACCCGCACCATCTTCAAGCTCAATACTCAAGGCTGAAAGCTGGTCGCGAATTTTATCGGCAAGCGCCCAGTTTTTATCTGCACGGGCTTGTAAACGCTCCTGAATCAAAGCATCAATATCTTCGTCAGACACGTCGCTTTCCCCAGCACCCGATTTTAAGAATTCTTCTGATTCCTGCTGTAACAAGCTCAGCACGCCAGCTAACTCTTTAAGCTTTACCGCGATAGTAGCAGCTTTAACCATGTCATCAGCTTTCAAACGATTCACTTCTTTGGCTAAATCGAATAATACCGGCATGGCTTCTGGCACATTAAAGTCATCATCCATTGCTTTCATGAAGTTCTCTTGCGCCTTTTCCATGATGTCATAAGACGTGTCAGTTGCAGCAGACAGGTCCACACCACGCAATGCGGTATATAGACGCTCCAAACTAGCATCAGCCGACTCAAGATTAGCCTGCGTATAACTTAGTTGGCTACGGTAATGCCCGCTCATTAAGAAATAGCGCACTGATTCCGCACGGTACTGTTTTAGTACATCGCGAATGGTGAAAAAGTTGCCCAATGATTTAGACATTTTCTCTTTATCGACCTGCACCATGCCAGTGTGAATCCAAGTATTGGCAAAGGTGCAACCATTGGCGCATTCTGACTGCGCGATTTCATTTTCATGGTGCGGGAACTGTAAATCCGAACCACCACCATGAATATCAAAAGTTTCGCCTAAGGACTTTTTGCTCATGGCTGAACATTCGATATGCCAGCCAGGACGACCTTTACCCCACGGTGAGTCCCACGATGGCTCGCCCGGCTTTGCCGACTTCCACAGCGCAAAATCCATCGGATCTTTTTTCGAGTCGCGAACGTCAATACGCTCGCCGGCGTTTAGCTGTGTTAGATCTTGGCGGCTTAATTTGCCGTAATCATCGTAGGCTGGAACATGAAAATAGACATCACCATCTTCAGTGGCATACGCCGCACCTTTTTCAATTAGCGTTTGGTTCATCTCGATAATTTCAGCCATGGTGGCGGTAGCACGAGGCTCAACGTCTGGTCGTTGCAAGCCAATCGCATCAAAGTCTTGATACATTTCGCCAATGAACTTTTCCGTCACATCCTCAAACGCTTGGCCAGTTTCATTAGCACGATTAATGATCTTGTCATCAATATCCGTAATGTTGCGGACATAGTTGACGTCATAACCTTTAAACTTTAGATAGCGATTAATCACGTCAAAAGCTGCGTACGTGCGCGCATGCCCAATATGACACAGATCATAAACCGTCACACCACACACATACATGGATACCTTGCCTTCTTCTAATGGCTTAAAAGGTTCTTTTTGACGGGTTAAGTTATTGAAAATCTGTAACATGCTCACTTCTCTTTTGACTTATAAATGTCGACTATTTTTCGCTAAAATCGCAATTTAATACTAAAATAAGTATCATATGCGCCAAACAGCCTAGCATTGTAGCGTTCAAGTTACGTGCAGGCTAGCTTAAACAAGGCTAAATCACTAATTTTGAGGACCCCCCATGAGCAATCCTACAGTCACGTTCACCACCAACCACGGCGACATCACTCTTGAACTATATCAAGACAAAGCTCCTGAGACAGTTAAGAATTTCTTGAGTTATGTTGAAGAAGGCCATTATGACGGTACGATTTTTCACCGCGTGATTCCTAACTTCATGATTCAAGGTGGTGGCTTTACTGCGGATATGGAGCAGAAAGAGACTAAAGAGCCAATTGCTAACGAAGCGAATAATGGTTTAGCTAATGAAGTGGGCACTGTCGCTATGGCACGTACCATGGAGCCGCATTCAGCTTCTTGCCAGTTCTTTATCAACATCAATGACAATGATTTCTTGAACTTTAAAAACGAGTCAATGAATGGTTGGGGATACTGCGTTTTTGGTAAAGTCACTGAAGGTATGGATGTGGTGGATACGATAAAAGCAGTACCAACAGGTAGCTACAGCATGCACCAAGACGTGCCAACTGAAACTGTACTCATCGAGAAAGCTGAGATTAACGGCTAATTATGACGTTAGTAATTTCAGACCTACACCTTTGCGAAGAGCGCCCAGATTTAACGGCGCTCTTTGAGCATTTCATGCAGGAAATCGCCCCGCAATCGGATCAGCTTTACGTACTCGGTGATTTGTACGAAAGCTGGATTGGCGACGATGATGACTCTGCATTTGTTGAGTCAACCGTGGCACTCTTTAAGGCCTACGCTGATAGCGGCAAAAAACTGTATTTTCAACACGGCAATCGTGACTTCTTGTTAGGCGATACATTCGCTGAGAAAACAGGTGGCGAGCTGTTACCTGAAGTACACCCTATCCAACTTGGTGGCAAACAAGCCATTATGATGCATGGCGATAGCCTATGTTGGGACGATAAAGAATATATGCAGTTCCGTGAGATGGTGCGTTCAGAGCAGTGGCAGCAACAACTTCTATCACAACCATTAGAAGTACGCCGTGGCATTGCTGCTGATTTACGTGCTAAAAGCCGTCAAGCTCAGGAGAATAAAGCTAGCGCTATCACCGACGTACACCCGCAAGCGGTTGAAGAAGTATTACAAAAGAATAACGCGCAAGTATTAATCCATGGACACACCCACCGTCCAGACTTCCACGATATTGAAGTGGATGGCAAGCACTGCCAGCGCATTGTCCTCAGCGACTGGGGCGAACAAGGACATTATCTGACTATTGAGAATGATTCAGTTAACGAGCATTACTTTGAAGCCAGCTAATTGCTGGCTTTTTAGCACCTTCTAAAAAAACTTAACAGAACGGCTGCTCTAAAAACCTCTGTTCTGCCAAGGTACTTTTCCTTCCAAGCGCTTTATTTCGATCTGGAAAACGACCAAAACGAATAATTTGATCACGATGACACAAGGCGTGGCCGGTTGAGTTGCTATCACCGAGCTTTACGAACAATTCAACACTTCGATCTTGTAACGCAAGATCTTCAGCGTGCTCAAAGGGTAAGTACATAAACTTACATTGCACCGTTAACAGCCCATGATCAAAGTGATTGTTTAGTGTATTTTCGGCAACAACTCTCGCTTTTGCATCACTTGAAAAAGCTTCCGCTTTCCCGCGATAAATATTACGAGAAAACTGATCGAGCAGGATGATAAGCGCTAACGAGCCACGCTGTGTTCGCATCATAGAGTCCAGCTGACCCGAAGCCGCTTGTTGATTAGCCTCTCCAAATCTCTGGCGAATTTCATCATCAAACGCTGGGTTAGAATCAAACCAAATGGCGCGGTTGGCACCCAACTCCGCGGAGTCGGGTGCACCAAACCAAAAAGTAATCACCTCTTCGGTTAACTTTTCATAGTAAGCTTGGTCAAAAGACATGATTAGTCAGCTTTTCGCTTCAGGGAAGCATTAACTTTAATCGAGTCTTCCTGATTCATAGCATTCAAAGCTGCCTGCCACATAGGAATCGCTTTAAATGCGGTTACCATGTCGTAATCCAAAGCAACCTGCTTAGGATCCATGGGCTCGTCACCAGCGCGACTTTGGAACCATTTCATCCACAATGCTGAGCCCGGCTCGGTTAATACCAAGCCATTTTTGGGGCCACTAGACAGCGGCGCTGCACTGGCTTGCGGAGGCTGTGTGGTTGAAGGCAATAGGAACGACATCATATTTGGCTGATCCGTGGTTAAGCTTTTAGGATTATATTGAGCCGAACTGTGACACCCAAGACAACCTGCCGTGGATAAACCCGCTGGATAATAGTGCCCACCAGCCCATGCTGGAGTAACTACCGCACCATCATTTGGCCCTGATAAACGACCATCCCAACCGAGTGTTGAGCGCGCATACTCTGGCGTGTTCATGTTAATCCAGTTTTGAGTAAGCTTGGTGTTAACCTGTGCTGGCGGCGTTAAAGCAGAGCTTGATGTATTAATCACATCAGGATTACCGCCCCAGGTTGCGCCAAGTGGCACCATCTTATCCCACGAGTCATCGCCTGGTGCATTTTTGTCATAAATTAACGTCGAGAAAACCCACCCCGTTTCTGGCGCAGCTTCACTATCCTTAACAATAATATCAAACTGCATTAAATAGATATTAGTCAGCGATGGTTCTGTTACCGAGCCTGCCGAACCATTATTTGGACACTGTGATTTATCAGGGTTATTACCTGAACCATTACTCGTATTCAACGGCGCATAAATCGGCAACATTGCTGTGCCTTCCATCGGCGACCAGTCAGCACCACAAGGTGTAACAAAAGCAAACTTAACGATCACGCTACCTTCGGCGTATTGCGCGCCTGGGTTTGAAATGTTTGGCGCGTAAGCCTGCTCAAGCGTAGTCCCCCAAATATTACCCAACGTTGCCGCTGCCGTATTATCGTAGAGAGTCAACACATACGTCGTCAGATCGAGCTTTTGATGAGTAAGAGTTCCCGCTGGAAAGCCTGAGCCCACATAAAACCCGTGGATCGGTTCTCTTTCCGTACCCAGCCAAATCGATTCCCACCAAGGCTCTTCACTTGCATTCCAATTATCATAATCATAAATCAGCTTGCGCATATCTTTTGAGACGTAGCTTTTTAAGGCCTCAACATAGGCCATAGCATTTTTCTGAGTGATAAGCCCGCTATTGGTCACTTTTTTCCAAGGCGGTGATGTTTTCACAGCAGCTGTGCTCGGATAATCATGACGCAACTGAAACAAGTTACCGTCGTATACATTATCGGGCGGGTTAGGTAGGGCCGAGTTGGTAAAGGGGTGAATCGGGGAGTTAGCGTCAGTAAAATCTATTTGTGTTGAAGTTAGAAATGGAACTTTCCCCACTAAGTCCTCATTGCTGTGATTACTTCCTGCAACCGTTGTCATGGATGATGTCGCCAACGCCAGCGACACCAAACCCAAAATTGATCTCTTCATTATTATCTCCTTCAGTGCTATAGGTTATACCATGGAAGGTATAGCCTTTTATTATCACCTTCCATAGTGATTTCACACTAGCCCATTCGGGTGATTGAAGGAAGAATTTTTTCAACAAATCCAACCACTTAAGTCATAATTGCAACTAAAGCAGCCAGCTTATGTCAGTATTGCATTTGATTGGTCGAGTTTTTTCTCCATCACGGAAAACTAAACCCGGTTTGTTGCCGACTAATGTGAGTCGGTTGCCATTAAGCTGAAGTGCCGTTCCTTCTCGAGTACCCACCACGTAGCGATGCGGATTGGCGCGAACATACTCAAACAAACGCTCAGCACGAGTTTCGCCATTATGGTTCGGCGGCTGATAGTCTGTGTAGTGAGGATTGATCTGGAAATTAACCAAAGCCAGAGCTTTAAAACTTCTCGGTTCGACAATCGGCATATCGTTGGTGGTACAAATTGTTAAACCAGCAACATTCGAGCCAGCGCTCCAACCCATATAAGGCATACCTTCAGCAACTCGCTGACGAATCGCATCAAGCAACTCATTGTCATACAGTTCTTTTAATAAGTGGAACGTATTACCACCGCCAATAGCAACTGCCTCCGCTTCCTGGACCGCTTTAACCGGATCATCAAAACGGTGAATCGACACAACTTCCTTACCAATGGTTTGAAACGGCTGATTAACCTTCTCTTCATAGGCGTCATACCCCATGGCAAAGCCCGCATAAGGAATGAATAAAACCTTCTTGATCGTGCTATCTAGGAAGCTATCAATCATCGGCAAGGCGTGTTCTAAATAACCCGTCTGGCCTTCTCTTGATGAACTTAGCAATAATAAATTCTTAGACATAATAAACCTGTAACTTTTAAGTTAAACGGGGACTCCCGAGTGAAAGCGGAATAATGGATCGGGCGACTCAATCAACTCTTTCTCTTTCGACAAGAAAAAATCTAAGCGCGATTCAATTGGCTCCTTTGAGTACTGTTTCGCCAGCTCGATATAATCCATGAAGTGACGAGATTCTGACTTTAACAAGAAGCGATAGTACTTTGCTAGCTCAGGATACGTATCTTTCAAGTAAGGAACAAGTGCATGGAAACGCTCGCATGACCGTGCTTCGATGATACCACCAATAATCAGCCCATCAATTAATCGCTGAGGTTCATCCTTTGAAACAAACTGGTGCAAACCAGCCGCGTAACGTGACGGTCTGATCGCCCGATACTTAATATTCTGCTGCTCAATGAACTCTAGAACCTGCTCAAAATGCAGGACTTCTTCACGAATAAGCTGTGACAATTTTTTCAACAAGTCAATATGCTCAGGATAGCGGAACATGAGCTTTACCGCGGTAGCGGCTGCTTTTTTCTCGCAATGCGCATGATCAATGAGCAAAGCGTCAAAATCAGACAGCGCATGCTCAAGCCACGCTTGTGGTGTACTGCAGTATAAAAATTGCTGAATAGGGGTAATATCAACGGCTTTTTCCGCCAACTTTTCTGCCATGATGTGCGCCAACTGGGTCGTAGAGCTTACTTTGAATGGCGCACATTATAACGACTCCCCTCTAACTTGTCAGTTAACGGGATATTCAGACTCTGGATACTTGCTGCTTAAACTGTTTAACGGCTTCCGGCGAAAGCTTTTCTTGTTGATAACGCATCGTGATATACGTTTTGAGCGCTGGTGCCGCCCGAGAGTAGAGCTTCTGTGACGTATCACGAGTCAGTTGCAACACATCCCTAGGCCCCATCCCTCGGTCACAAACAACTCCCTGTTGCTGAAGTTTTTTCAGCAATAACAAATAATGTTTAGTTACTGGCTCTAGCCGTTGAGTACCCCTTAGCACTAGATACCCAAAAATCAAACCTGCCAGTATAATGGTGGCTAATAAGCCGTAGCCCAAATAACGATACTGGTGTCTTTCAATGCCTAACTTTCGCAACCAGTTAAACTGCATATCTTGACTGTAACCCATGACCGTTTCACTCCAAAAGTTCTGGACTGCATCCCAGCGCAGCGCTAAATTTTGCAATAAACCTTCTGGAGCATCAAAGCCAACATCCGAGCCAAACTCTTCCATCCAACCATCACGAGAGCTGGCATCACTCCTTAAGTCTTCTTCAACTCGAGAAGGATGAATCGCTGCTGTCGGGTCAATACGGCGCCATCCTTCATCATCAAGCCACACTTCTGTCCACGCATGAGCATCAGACTGCCTGACGATATAGTAGTCGCCGTAAGGGTTATATTCAGCCCCTTGATAACCTGTGACCACCCTCGCAGGAATACCAGCCGAGCGCATAATGTACACAAAAGCACCTGCATAGTGCTCACAATAGCCTTGTTGTGTGTCAAACCAAAAGCCGTCAACAGAATCAACCTCGATCACCGGTGGGCTTAATGTGTAATAAAACTCACCTTGGTGGATATACGACAAAATCCATCGGATAAAAGCTTCATCACTTTGATGATTTTGGCGCTGCTCTTCCGCCCATTCCCGTGAATCATCGTTACTATCAGTGGGTAACTGCAAGTAACGGTTCATTTGAAACTCAGTTAAAGGTCTTTGGCTAAAGTCAATGTCATAAGCCTGTGCTGAATAAATAAAGCGCTGCGTTGTCTGCCGGCGACGATTCCAAGTAAAGTCACTAAATAAATAGGCGCCATCAGGAGCTTCTGCCAAGTCTTCTAAACCAAAAATCCAATTACGGTTATTAGGCTCCATCTGAATACGGTACTGATAAGTCGGCGTCATGGGTAACTCCAACTCTTGGCGAATAGGAGTGTGCTGCTCCTTAAACCAAGTAAAACCATCAAACTCAGATAATACTAAACCTCTCCAGTACATTTCTGAACGCGGGGGCACCTTGCCTTCAAAATCAACCCTAAATGCAATGTCATCAAAAGTGTGTAACGCACCGATGCTACCTGGGCTCATGGTGTCATCGATACCGCTACCAGCCTGATTCTCTGTAGGCATAGACCATAGCGGTGCAGAGCTTCTCGGGAAGAAAAAGAACAGCAAGATCATGATCGGAATGGCTTGTAGTAACGTCACCCCAGAAATCTTACCTAAGCTGCCAATTCCCTGGACTCCTTTTGGGCTATTTAAAGCAACCAGCCCTAATAAGATGCATAGTACCGAAATTAATAGGTACCCTCCCATCCAAATCGCTTCACTGTAAAAGAATGCCGTTACGACGATAAAAAATGAAATAAACAGTATCAGCGACGCATCACGATAACTTCGGGCTTCCAGCAGCTTAAATGCATACATTAGAGTAATTAAGCCGATCCCCGCATCACGACCATTCAACGTTTTAAATTGCCAGAAAACACCGCCCACACACAGCAAAACCACCACCAACAGTACCCACCGAGAAGCTTTTACGCCTTGTCGATACATACCATATTTAGCTAACAACAAAGCAATGGTCACTGCACTTATCCAGAACGGAATATAAAACCATAGTGGAAATAAAACCACAGCTTGAATCATGATTAATAAAGGAATAAGGCCTTGGCGAGTAATAGGTAACGCTTTAACATTCATCTTTTCTAACTCCTATCACATCAAAGCCAAAGCTTTTAAGCATGAATGAAGGTGCTCAGGTCCCTGCCCCTTGTCTAGGCTTTGTTGCGGTAACTCTAAACCATAGACACTTTGACTTCCCTCAGCGGTTAGGACGGCGTCTGTCAGGTATGAAATTGCCAGCTCCTTCTCATAATGAGCAACGCTTTCCCAACTTAACGTTTGATGCTCTCCCACATAATCTTCAAACTCTTTACTATAAAGACCGCGCTCTCGTGCATAAGCTTTCCACATAACCTGTTTAATAGGATCTCCGGCTTGGTAGTCACGTAAATTGTGGAAGTCCTCAGACCCTTTTTCTTGAGTTTGCCCCTCTTCAATTCCTGAACTGGTCGCCACTAATGGTTCAGGACATGGAATAGGCTTTGGATACACTAAAACCTGGTAAGGTGTTCGCACCCACGACCAAGCCTCAAAGATTCCAAAGGGAAAAATAGATGCACAGGTAACTCTTGGGATATCCATCATGCCGCGTCTGTGTGTCTTTAACGATAGTTCAACCTGATTTTTTGACTGCTCCCCCACATCCGTATACAACACACGTCTTTTGGAAAATCCAACTCCAACCCCTGCACGCTCACTTTTTGTATTATTGATTAATTGAACTGGCAATGTGGCATTTTCTGTAGCGAAGACGGAGGCTGGCTTTTGGCATCGTACTTCAATGCCTTTCAAATTTCGGAAAGTATAAAATACCGACAACAAGCCCACAGCAAGGAGTACAAAGCCCGCCATAAACCCCATGTTATTTTGATAGTTGGTTGATGCAACCAAAATCAAAATTAAAATACCGAGCATTAACCACCCATAACGAGTTGGCAAAATATAAATGTTTTTTTGCTTAAGCAGTGTTGACGGTTGTTTAGGCGCACGACTATCGACCCAAGAAAAAAACCTGTTCTTAATGGCTGCAAGCATTAGGCAGGAACTGGCGTATCGTTAATGAGCTCTTCAATCAACTCAATGGTTGAAGTTGAAGACGTTTTCACTGACTGCAATCGATGGCGAGCTGAAGCTACAAATACTTGTTGTATATCTTCTGGCAATACATAATCGCGACCATCCACAAAAGCCCAAGCTTTAGCTGCGCTAACGATAGCCAAACCAGCTCGAGGCGACAAGCCATGGGCGAAGTCAGGACTTTGTCGAGTGGCCAGAATAAGGTCCATGACATACTGCAACAAATGCTCCGTTACTGTGAGCTTTGATACTTTTAGTTGCAACTCCTTTAGAGTGTCTAGATCTAATAAGGACTCTAAAGATAGCATTTTGGTTCGACCAGACTCACCTTTTAATAATACCTTTTCCAAATCTGGATCTGGGTAGCCTAAGTTTATTTTAAACAAAAACCGGTCTAACTGAGACTCTGGTAGCGGATAGGTTCCAATTTGGTGAGTTGGGTTTTGAGTCGCAATAACAAAGAAGGGATTAGGTAATTCATAAGTATTCCCCTCTACTGTCACTTGCTGCTCTTCCATCGCTTCCAGTAAAGCACTCTGTGCTTTCGGTGTTGCGCGGTTAATCTCGTCAGCCAACACTAATTGCGAAAACACCGGGCCTGGATGAAACTCAAAGGTGGATTTTTCACGGTCAAAGATATTGGCGCCCACAATATCAGCTGGCAGGATATCGCTGGTAAACTGAATTCTCTGAAAGTCTAAACCAAAAACTTTGGCCATCGCTTGTCCTAACGTTGTCTTACCCATGCCAGGCAAATCTTCAATCAGTAAGTGCCCTTTTGCTAGTAAACAAACGACCGCTAATTTAACTTGGAAGGACTTACCTAATACAACTTTGTTGAGCTGTTCTAGTACGGGTAAAATCGGAGAATTCATACAATTCCTTAAGTTGTTAAATATTTTGTGAAAAGCTTCTCATTAATATGGCGCATATAAGACTCAGTTCAGTCAAAATTCAGTTTACTAAATCCATAATACACTTGCATTATTTAACAAGAATTTATGAGGAGACGACAATGTCACTTAAAAAACTATTTGTAGCAACTAGTATTGCACTTTCTTCAAGCCTAGTCATGGCGAATGGCGTAAGCTACGACTATGTACAAGGCGGCATTCAAGATTATGACGACCAGTTTGACGGCGTTGAGTTTGAAGGCTCCATGTCTTTTAACCAAAACTGGTATGGTAAAGCTGAGTTATTAAAAGGTGAAACCGACACTTTTGATATCGACGTTGACCGTATTCGTTTGAATGTTGGTTTCCACACGCCAATCAATAACGCTGTAGACTTCGTTGGTGAGGTAGGTTACGAAGATTTCGAGGCTGACGGTGGTTATGATGACTCAGGCTTTAACGCCTTAGCAGGTCTTCGCGGAATGGCTAGCCAAAACTTTGAGTTAGGCGGTTACGCTCAGTACTCTGACGTTCTTGAGTCCACAGACCTAATTTTAGAAGGTCGCTACCACTTTAACCGTAACATGTCAGTTGGTGTTGAGGTTGGTAACGACGATGAGTTAGATAACCACTATGGTGCTAACTTCCGTTACAGCTTCTAACAGCTAGAACAACTAAGGCCGCACTTTGCGGCCTTTTTTAATGCTTAGAGAAGTTTCTCAGGCAGAACCTTTGTAGTACACTAAGCACAAATTTTAGACACTGACTTGCGATAATCAACAATGAAAAAATACATTACACTCGCTGCCCTAACGCTTTCAATGCTTTCAGTCGCTGAGGCGAACGATAAGCTACGCTACGACTATATTGATCTCGGCTATATCCACAGTGAAGGCGAACGTACAAGCGACAAAGTAGGTTATGAGCTTAACCTTTCGCTGGCATTTGATGACACTTGGTATGTCCGTAGTACATTGCAGTCTCAGTCCGCTGACGTGTGGGCTGCCGGTTCACAAGGCGACGTTTCGGCAAAAGAATATGAGATGGTGTTCGGCTTTCATGTCCCAAGCTCCCGCACCGATGACTTCTTCATGGAAGCAGGCTATGTGAAGTTTGACGGTGATAGCGTCATCCCTCAGTCAACTTATGGTAATGACGAAGATGGATTTTTAGCTAACCTTGGTTTTCGAGGTCGCTTATCAACAAACTGGGAGTATAAACTATTCGCCGGTTACAAAGACTACGACTTCTCACCATATGTTAATGAAGCCTTACATGAAGACTCTACATCAACAACTTACGGTTTAGAAGGACGTTATTACTTGTCAAAAAACTGGTCGTTTGGTGTTAAAGTGTCAGAAGAAATCACAGGGTTAACATCTGGTTTCGACTTTAGGTTTAACCTTTAATCACTTAAAAACAATAGGTTACATAGTTAGTAAGCATAAACTTTCCGTTTCGCATGGTGTGTAAACGAATCTGACGCTATAAATCGTACTTTTGCAAACTTGTTCACACAAAATCAAGGTTCTGTGAGACTTATACCACAGAACCTTTTTTATATGTTGTTAAAATTTTAGACACTGTTTAACGAATCCATTGCGAAAGGTAATTGTCATGAAATACGTGCTTGCTGTTATAGCTGGAGTAGTGGGCATTAAATTCTTAATCGAAGAGCCCATGATTTTAGAAACTGCTCAACAAAATAAAGAGCTTTTGGGTGCTTTGGTGCTGACTTTGTTAGCCAAACCTTTGCTGAAAAGAGTTTTTGATTAAAAGACGTTCTTCCTATAGAAATTTAAAGGTGGCTTAGGCTGCCTTTATTTTTGCCCCTAGGTTTTACAAGATATAAAAAAAGCCCCAAGTTTTGTGCCTCGGGGCTTTTTAGTTTCAAGAGTCTACTTTTAACAACACTAACACTCTAACCTTTAAGAGTGGAATGAATCAGAGTTACTCTTCATCTTAATCAAGATATCCGCTGGCTTGTAACGATCACCATGTAACTTCTGGTAATGCTCAAGTCGTTCCACCACAGTTTCAATACCTAAGCTGTCCATATAGCGGAATGGCCCGCCATGAAAAGGTGGGAAGCCAATACCAAATATTGCTCCAATGTCACCATCTCGCGCACTTCGGATAATACCTTCATCCAGACAACGCGCCGCTTCGTTTGCCATTAATAACAGTCCTCGCTCAGCAATTTCTTTGCCATCAACATGCTTATCAGGACTAATACCTAGTACAGAATAGACGCTTTCGTCGACTTCTTTGCCTTTAGACTTACCATCATACTTATAGAAGCCGCGCTTATTCTTCTTACCTTTGCGATCGTCATCCTTTAGTTTCTCAAAGGCTTTAGGCGTCGACATACGATCACCGAACGCATCCTCAAGAATTGGGGCAACTTTAGTGGCAACATCAATCCCCACTTCATCTAACAAAGTAATTGGACCAACAGGGAAGCCAGCTTGAACCATGGCCTTGTCTAGCTTCTCAATCGCCACACCTTCATTCAACAAGATGCCAGCTTCATTAATATAAGGCGCTAAAATACGGTTTACGTAAAAACCTGCTCCATCATTAACAACGATAGGAGTTTTGCCTTGTTGCTTTGCTAACGCCACACAAGTCGCTATAACCCAGTCCTCTGTCTTGTTTGTCGCGATAATTTCGACTAGCGGCATCTTTTCGACTGGTGAAAAATAATGCAACCCAACCACTTTCTCTGGCTTTTTAGCACCATCCGCGATCTTAGTGATAGGAATCGACGAAGTGTTAGTGGCGAAAATAGTGTTGTCTGAGCAGTGCTCTTCAACATCTTTAACCATCTGATGCTTTAAATCCAAATCTTCGAATACAGCCTCAATCACCATATCAGTATCTTTAAAGCCTGAGTAATCAGTGGTTCCGGTTAGATAAGACATGGTACGGCGTGCATCAGAAGGGCTGACGATTCGCTTCTTCATCTTCTTGGAGATAAGCTTCCATGAGTAGTTGAGAGCACCGTTAACGCCCTCTTTTTGAACGTCTTTCACACGAACTTTTTTCTTCGCTTTATCCACTGAAACATAAGCAATGCCCGAGCCCATCAAGCCACCACCCAGCACCCCAACTTTGTTCAGCTCAACAGCTTCAGCGTCTGAGTCTACACCATTGTCTTTCTTAAGCTCAGTTGTGGCGAAGAAGACACTAATCAAAGCCTTAGCTTCTGGCGATACAACCAGCTGGCCAAAGTTTCGAGCCTCTATCGCCAGACCAGCTTCCATCCCTTGCGACATGCCTTTTTCAACACATTCAATAATCTTCTTAGGCGCTGGATAATTACCCTTCGTTTTCTTTTCTACGGTTTTACGCGCTTGGTCAAAAATAATATTTCGACCAATGGGGTTCGACTCTAATACCAGCTTTTGAATGCCCTTCATTGTGAAGTAACTGCTAACTGGCGTTTTCTTTTCTTTTCCTTTACGCAAATCACTGACACGCTTTTTCGCAGCTTTCATTAAATTGGCTTCAGGCACAACCTCATCAACCAACCCGAGCTTTTTCGCTTGCTTCGGAAATAGCTGTTTACCGGTCAACATCATATCTAACGACGGCGCAATCCCTACTAACCTCGGTAAACGCTGAGTTCCACCACCGCCAGGCAACACGCCTAACTGCACCTCTGGTAGCCCTAACCTAGTCTTTGGGCTATCGGAGGCAACTCGCCCGCTACAAGCCAGCGACAGTTCAACGCCACCGCCGAGACAAGTACCGTGGATCGCCGCCACAACAGGTTTATTCAGGTTCTCTATTTTGTTGAAAATGCGATGACCATCCGTCGATAGCTTCTCGGCATCTTCTGCTGTTTTAGCTTTACCGAACATAGTGATATCAGCGCCAGCAATAAAGCTGCCCGCTTTACCACTTCGAATGATCAACCCTTTGATTGAGCTGTCTGATTTGACTTGATCAATCACCGGCTCGAGTTCTTCAATAAACTCCATTTTAAGCACATTTTGCGACTCTTCAGGAACATCAATAGTGATTACCGCAAGTCCATCGTCTTGGTGCTCAAACGTAAAGAATGTATTGTCCGACATTATTCAACCTCCAAAATCATTGCTGCACCAAGACCACCAGCGGCACACGCCGTGGTTAACCCTAACCCACCACCACGTCGCTTAAGCTCGTGGAGTGTTTGAGTAATCATTCGCGCACCCGTCGCTGCGAAAGGATGGCCATATGCAAGCGATCCCCCCAGCACATTAAACTTGTCCATATCGATGTCACCAATCTTGGTTCTCTGCCCCAGCTTTTCTTTAGCAAACTTGGTTGAGCCAAAGGCTTGGATATTAGAAATCGTTTGTGCGGCAAAAGCTTCGTGCATATCAATTAAGTCTAAATCACTCAGTTTCAACTTAGCCTTTTTCAGAGCTTTCGGTGTCGCGTAAGAAGGCCCCATCAGCATGTCATGAGCAGCTTCTATCGCAGAGAAAGCATAGCTTCGGATATAACCTAAAGGCTCATAGCCAAGTGCCTTTGCTTGTGATTCTTTCATCAATACCACAGCAGCCGCACCATCGCTTAATGGCGTTGAGTTAGCCGCCGTTAACGTGCCGTATTTTTTATCGAACGCAGGGCGTAACTTGGCATAACCTTCCAGAGTAGAGTTAAAGCGAACCACATTGTCTCGCGATAAAGGCTCTTTGGTGTAAGGCTCGACATAAGCAGTCATGACTTCATCGTCTAACTTGCCCTCTTCCCATGCTTGAGCCGCTAGCGTATGCGAGCGATGAGCTAACTCATCCTGCTCTTGGCGAGTAATATCACGATCGCGAGCCATTTGCTCAGCGTTTTGCCCCATGGTTAAGCCTGTGGAGTATTCTTTAATGGCAGGAGGCACAGGCATCAAATCTTTCGGACGGAGTGTTTTCAGAATCGACAGCTTCTGGCCGAAGGTTCTTGCTTTTTGCAAATCAACTAACGCCAAAGAAAATTTCTTACTCACGCCAATCGGCACCACTGATGAAGAGTCGGCGCCGCCAGCAATACCAACAGACACGTCACCCGCCATAATTGACTCGGCTAAACTAGCGACACTCTGAAAGCTGGTAGCGCAAGCGCGCGATACCGAGTAAGCATCAGTGTGTACATCCATAGGCGTACCCAAAACAATTTCACGAGCAATGTTCGGAGCCTCAGGCAAAATAACCACTTGGCCAAATACCACTCGTTCAATGACCTTAGGATCAAGCTCAGTCTTTTGGATAAGTTCATTCACCACCATCTTCCCAAGCTCGATAGCATTAATGCCTCGAAAGTGAGTAGCTTGCTTAGCAAAAGGTGTTCTTAGTCCTGAAACAATCGCAACGCGATCTTGCTTCGTGCTACGCGTCGTTTTCTTGGTAGTACTTTTTTTTGTCGTACTGGAAGCGCTAGTCTCGCTCATGATGACTCCTGATAAAATATTCTATTCTTGATTCTACCTAACTACTGCAAGATTTCAAACACTCGTTTGAATTCTTGCAGTTTCCTGATAAAACAATTCCTTAATAGACAGTTCCCTAATAAACAGTCTCCCAATAAAAAAGGCGCCGAAGCGCCTTTTAATATTTAATAAACTGTAGTGAAGTAGAATTGTTACAGGATTGGCAGGTTTTAACGTCTCAATAACCGGCGCAGTTTTGCTACGTCCGGCGCCGAAGGTGCGAAGTTAATTGACTTGTTATGCATTTTATACCAGCTCTATTTCTAGGCACCCGAGTAACCTGATTGCTTCAAAACGATCAAATTTTGCCTTTTTAAGCTTGTTACTAAAAATATCAATATCGAAGTCAGTTGCATCTGAGAAATCGGTTCTAGTTAAATTAGTGTCGTAGAACATGGAGCCACTAAAGTTCGTATACTTAAAATTAGAATTGCTGAAATCTCCATCCCTAAAATCAACATTATGTGCTACGGAGCTTTCGATCACCAAGTCTTGTAGCGACAGCCCGTAAAACGAACTCTCACTCACAATGCTGTCATAAAATTTAACTGGAGAACTGAATATCAGTCTTGGCCAAGCAACCTTTGTCCAATCAATACCGATTACTTTAGAATCCCTGAATATAACATCAGAGAACTTACTGTATTCCATCTTTACGACACTTAAATTGCATTTCAAAAATTCACAATCAACAAAATTACACCTACTAAAAATGGCTTCAGAAAAATCACACCCTATAAAGGCACAGCCCTCGAATTCCTTTGAAGAAATTCGGTGTCCTGAATAATCTTCTCCATTAAATGTTTTTGAGTAGTATTCGTTTTCATCCCCAATACTCATTTATATCCTGGTGCCTCCATGATGCATAACATAAGGATACCCGAATTCGCTTGTAAGAATATGATTTATAAGACATTATTCTTTTGAATAACAAAAAAGTGGCTAATACCATAGTAAAGGCGGCCCTGAAGTGCATTATCGCTCGGGGTTTCTATAAAATATGCACTCATATGGCGGCCATCCCTGCAGAATTGTTCTTTTAAACAAGCTTTGGTAGCAGTATTCTTAATGAATTCGTTTACGTTTATTTAGAGATTACTCGAAGCTTAAAGCAGAGTCAAAACCCGACCTAAAAGCACAAATTAAGCCTAAATAGAGTCTTGTGGCGACACTTTCAGGGCTTTTCCTACCAAGTAGTAACAATTAGTTGCAACTTTTTATGGTTTTTTGATACAAAACAGCCTGTAAATACATTACATTGAACACACTTTTTCGTGCGCAAAGGCAATCATGAGTACAAAAGAACAATTTATTCAGCTTAATGAATTTCTAAAATCACGAATTATTGGCCAGGAAAGCTTGGTGCATAAAATGATCATTGCATTACTTGCCGATGGTCACTTACTGGTTGAAGGCGCTCCGGGGCTTGCTAAAACCCGAGCGATTAAAGAGCTATCGACGGCGATGGAAGGTAGTTTCCACCGCGTCCAGTTTACGCCAGACCTTTTACCAGCTGATTTAACCGGTACTGAAATCTATCGTCCGCAAGACGGCAGCTTTCACTTCCAAAAAGGCCCGTTATTCCATAACTTAATTCTGGCCGACGAGATTAACCGTGCTCCAGCGAAAGTTCAGTCTGCGCTCCTAGAAGCTATGGCGGAACGTCAAATCACGGTTGGCCGCGAGAGTTTTGAATTACCGCCCTTCTTCTTGGTTATGGCGACTCAAAACCCAATTGAGCAGGAAGGAACCTATCCACTGCCCGAAGCACAGCTAGATCGCTTCTTAATGCACGTTGAGGTGGGTTATCCAAGCCATGATGCCGAAGCTCAGATTCTAGCGGTTAATCGCCAAGAAGCCCTATCAGGCGAGCCGCCCAAAGCCTTGAGCATTAGTCAGGAGCATTTGTTTGCCGCACGAAAAGAAGTTTTAACGGTACATATGGCGCCTGAAGTTGAGCAATACTTGGTTCAGTTGATTATTGCGACTCGAGAGCCAGCGCAACACGCTCCTGAATTGGCCAACTACATTGAATATGGCGCCAGCCCACGTGCCACCATCGCTTTAGACCGTTGCGCACGAGCACAAGCATGGTTGGATGACCGTGATTACGTCACGCCAGGCGATATCCAAGCCATTCTTGGCGAAATCTTGCGCCATCGAATCATTCTCAGCTATCAAGCTGAGGCGGAAGGCGTCAGCACCAATGACGTGATTAGCAAATTGATTCATTTAGTACCAACGCCTTAATTGACATTATTAGTGTTGCATGACTGAACACAACGTTACGGCCAAACAAGCCCGCGAGCACAGTATCGAGCTGAGCTTAGAGCAGCTTATTGCCTGTCAGTATTGGGCAAAAGAGTCGATTCCTTTGCCACATAAAAAGACTCGTGCCCACCTCGTTGGCGGACATTTATCCCCCTTCAAAGGGCGTGGCATGGAGTTTGCCGAAGTTCGACAATACCAGCCCGGTGATGATATTCGCACCATCGATTGGCGCGTCACGGCTCGTACTGGCAAGGTCCACACCAAAATTTTTCAGGAAGAGCGCGAACGTCCTGTCTACATAGTGACAGACTTACAAGACACCATGTTTTTTGGCTCGCGTAATCGCTTTAAGTCCACCTTAGCCTGCTTACATTCGGCACGTGCCTTTTGGGCGGCCTTCAACACCGGTAATCGTGTTGCTGGACTTTTCAGCACCGCTAACGAACATATCGAGTTAAAGCCTTCAAACCGCCGTCAGAACGGTTTGAGATTACTGCAACGCTTGATGGAGCTGCACAACCAGCGACTGGAATCGGTTTATACCGAAGCCGAGGCCTATAACATCAATCAAAACTCTCTGCAGGAAATGTTGATGCGACTGCGCCACCTGGTTAAAGGCGGTAGTTTGATTTACATTTTTAGCGACTTTATGAACCTGAACGACGATTGTCGGCAGTACCTAACCTATTTAGCCCAGCACAACGATATTTACGGCGTCATGATTGCCGATCCACTAGAAGCATCAATACCCTTGCCGGGGCAGTACACCCTGACCGATGGTCTGCGCCATATTCGGATTGATGCCAGCAATCAACGTGATATGCAAAAACATCAGCAAGTATTCGAACAGCGTGTAGCACAAGTACGACAGAATTTTACGCTGTCGCAATCTGCTTTCGCACTGTGTAGCACCGCAGATTCCATCACGGATCTATCGCTTGATCCCACTATTCAAAATAGTCTGTCGTTGATGCATGCGGAGGGTAAGTAAGTGTTGACTGCGTTAAACTCCGCCCAAAGCCAACTCTTGCAGCAGCTGCGCGATATTCATCCGCCAGAAGCGGTGAATTGGTGGCCCCTAGCGACAGGTTGGTGGATTATCATTGGCCTTATTGCCTTAATTGCCCTTTTATTGCTTATTCGATTTTTGCTCAAAAGACACCATTATCGATTTGTTCGCTTCGCATCGGCAGAGTTGCATCAACTAAGAAAAAGCGACGACCCACGCTGGTTAGCTAAAAGCCACAATGTTATGCGACGCCTCGGCTTATGTTATGTGGACGAAGAGCTGGCAGGCTCTATGAACCAGCAACAGTGGATGCAGTTTTTACAAGACACTCAAGGTCAGCAACTGAGCAATGAAACTATAGCAGTCTTTGTCGACTTACCTTATAAGCCCGCTACAGCCAGCGACGACGTGGATAAAGATAGCGTCATGCGTGACATTATCAACTGGGCAGAGCAGTTACCTGAGCAGGTCAAAGAGTATACCCAGCGACGCCAGGAGGAACATCATCATGTTTGAGTTCCAGTGGCCTTGGTTGTTACTGTTATTACCACTCCCTTTATTCGTGTGGTGGCTTGAGGAGCGCAAGCAACGGCAGCAAGCGCTAAGGGCACCATTGTTTCTTTATTGGAAAATGCAGCGCCAGCAAGGAAAAAAGGTCAAGAGTCACTTTCCTTGGTATAACTTCTTACTTTGGGTATTACTCGTCATTGCAGTAGCAAGACCTACTTGGGTTGGTGACTCCGTCGCCCTGCCCAGCAGTGGCCGCGATCTCATGGTGAGTATCGATATTTCTGGCTCCATGGAGATGGAGGATATGATGATCGATAATCAACAAGTGAATCGTTTAGTGGCGGTGAAAGCGTTAATGAAGGAGTTCATCGAGCGCCGTGATGGCGATCGCCTTGGTTTGATTCTATTTGGTGAGCAAGCTTACTTACAAACGCCTCTAACGTTCGATTTAAAAACCGTACAGCTGATGCTGGATGAAACAGAGATTGGCTTAGCCGGTTCATCAAGAACAGCTATCGGCGACAGTATTGGTCTAGCGGTAAAACGCCTAAAAGACCGCGATGCAGAAAACCGAGTACTTATTTTATTAACTGATGGCCAAAACAATACGGGGGTTTTGAACCCGATTCAAGCAGCAGAACTTGCAGAGCACGCAGGCGTGACCATTTACACCATTGGTGTAGGCGCCGAAAGAATGGTGGTAAGGAATAGCTTCTTTGGAAATCGCACCATTAACCCGTCGAAAGAATTAGATGAAGCGACCCTAAAAGCTGTAGCCGAGAAAACTGGTGGGCAGTATTTCAGAGCAAAAAACACCCAAGAGTTGCAACAAATTTATGCAAAACTGGATGAGCTCGAACCGGTGGAAGATCTCGACCAAAGTTATCGCCCAAGCAAAGCGCTTTTCTTCATTCCACTGCTTTTAGCAATAGTACTTAGCTTATTTAAAGTGCTACTACGTATTCTGGTAAACCCGAAGAAGCGCAACGAGACTCTTCACCACAAGACTCAGCAGGAGACGCGTCATGCCTGATTTGAGCTTATTCCATTTCATACGCCCTTGGGCCTTATTACTGATTATTCCAGCAGCGATACTGTATTGGTTCTATCGCAAACAAAGCCATGCTCAAGAAGGCTGGGCAGCGATTATCGATCCCCACTTGTTAAACTGGATAATGCCACGCTCTGACAATGCCAAGGGATTGAAGCATTTACCAATAATGCTTTTGATATTTTGGATTGTCGCCAGCATTGCATTAGCTGGGCCTACTTGGAAGAAAACTCCACAACCTGTTTTTTCTAGTAAAGCGACTCAGGTAATACTGCTCGACTTATCGCTATCAATGGATGCTGACGATATTAAGCCCAGTCGCTTAGAGCGCGCAAAATTTAAGATTAAAGATTACTTAAAACTGCACCATGAAGGATTAACCGGTTTAGTGGTTTATGCCGGAGATGGATTTATTCTTAGCCCACTGACCACGGATAAAGATACGATTGAAAACCTTTTAGGTGCAGTTTCAACGAAAATCATGCCGCTACTTGGTAGCAGGCCTGAAGCAGGTTTCGAGCACGCCATCGAGTTGTTAGATAATACAGGGTTGGCTCAAGGAAAAATCCTTTGGTTCACAGACGGCGCTGACAAAGAAAGCTTGGATCAGGTTACCGATCTTCTTGATGGCACTCCGTACCAGCTCAATATTTTGGCACTAGGAACAGAGGACGGAGCACCGATCAAGCTGTCTGATGAAGAAGGCTTCCTTAAAGATCGTAATGGTAATATTGTTATTCCGCAGCTCGACTACGCGTTAATGACCAGCTTTGCTGAAG
>Ga0208833_1000050_pt1 | contig 34405 bp, 37 predicted proteins | sample DeeseametaMP1788_FD_184181 | JGI IMG/M metagenome (GOLD analysis project Ga0208833, IMG submission 184181) | Marine microbial communities from the Deep Pacific Ocean - MP1788 (SPAdes) | ecosystem: Environmental > Aquatic > Marine > Oceanic | place: North Pacific Ocean | collected 2011-05-03 | reverse complement strand
TACGCGTGGTGTCTTTTATTGAGGTACTCATGGCAAACCATTTCTATAATCATGCGCAAATTATAAGTAAGCAATATGACACTATTGTTAAAGTCCGGTAATATTCACCAAGAATTATGACAGCCGATATATAAGTAACTGATGATTAAGAAATAAGGATAAAGTTTCCGTTATAAGGTCTGTTTCACAAACCCTTAGCGTTTCTGTCATGTAACTGTCATATAATGACCGTAAAATCCTCATCGTCTTTTAATAAAACCCTCTTTTTTGGAGATGACAATGAAATTAAAATTATTAGCAGTAGCTGTAGCAGCTGTAATCTCTACTCCAGCTTTCGCAGAAACTGAAGTAAAAGCTAAAGCTGGTGGCGGCGCAAAATTCAAGACTGACGACGTAAGCATTAAAGTTGGCGGTCGTTTAATGTATGACATCGACTGGTTCGATGACGAAGCATTTACAAGTAACACTGGCTCAGGTTCTGACTCAGAATTACGTCGTGCTCGTATTTACGTTAGCGGTGAGTTCGGTAACTGGGAAGCGAAAGTACAAGGCGACTTTAAAGATGATGGCGAGACTGGCCTTAGCGACGCTTACATCCAGTACAACGGTTGGGACGATCTTGAGCTGGTTCTTGGTAAGCACAAAGAGCCTTTCGGTCTTGAAGAGCAAACATCGTCTAAAGACATCACAGCTATCGAGCGCACGATGGTCACTAACGCGCTTGCTCCAGGCAAGAACTACGGTGCATCTTTAGGCTCATTCAGCAACGAGTTCACATGGATGGTTGGTTTGTATGACCATGGTGACGAAGGTGGCAACATTGCTACTGGCGTTACAGGCCGTATGACTTTCGCTCCAATGGTTACTAAGGATGAAGTTTTCCACTTAGGTTTCGGTTACCGTCAAAGCCGTTTAGCAGGTAACGAATATAAAGACGCTGACCAGCGTTTAGAAATCCACACTGCTGACGAGAAAGTCGGTTCAGGTACTATCGTTGGCGAAAGCATCACAGCTTACAACTTCGAAGTTGCTTACGCTGCTGGTCCTTTCCACGCACAAGCTGAGTACTTCGACGCAGAAGTAGACGGCGGTATCAACGCTGATACTGATATCTCAGGTTACTACGCTCAGTTCGGTTACGTATTAACAGGTGAGTCGCGTCCATACAGCAAAGGTAAATTCAAGCGCGTATCGCCAAAAGGTGATAATGGTGCCTGGGAAATTTTGGGGCGTTTCAGTCACTATGAGCCAGGTTCAGACGAAGCTGATGCCTTCACTCTTGGCTTAAACTACTACGCAAGCAAAGCGGTTCGCGTTGGCGTTAACTACGTTCAAGGTGACTTGACTGAAGGTGGCGTTGATAAAGATGGTAACGCTATCGCAGTTCGCTTCCAGTACGTATTCTAAGTTCTCTCCAAAAGAGTAACTCATACGAAGACTAAGGGCGCTTTCGAGCGCCCTTTTTTATACCTTGTATAAAAGTATAATTCTCCTACCTCACAATCCCCAGCATTGTTAATAATGTTAATTAACCTGTTTCTATCATAAGCATAAGCCAATGGTCGTGGTTGCATGATTCCTGCAATTCTCTATGATTGAGATAATCATCACTCAAGGATTTCACAATGCTAGATTCGTTCCACTTTGATTTATCCGGTATTTTATGGCCTATAGCAGTTCTATCGATAGGTTTTATCTTATATCAAGGCCTGCAAAAAGCTTTCAGCCTTAGCGATAAAAAAAGAAGCAACCTAGTACTGCAGAAGCAGATCACCAATATTCTTTTCATCCTATTGCTGATCATCATTTTCGTCATCGCTTTACCCATAAAAGACAACATCAAAAATCAAATCATATCCTTAATAGGAATTGTCCTTTCAGCCTCTATTGCCCTCAGTTCAGCGACATTTTTGGGCAATATTATGGCGGGGATTTGGCTACGATCTGTTCGAAACTTTAAAACGGGTGACTTCATTGAAGTTAAGGATATGTTTGGCCGCGTCTCTGGACGTGGACTGTTACACACCGAATTACAGAGCATAGATCGCGATTTAATCACCTTACCCAACCTTTTCTTAGCAACCAACCCAGTCACCGTAATGCATAGTGACGGCACCATTATTTCTACCCAGTTATCTCTAGGTTATGACGTTGATCACTCTATCATTGAGCCAATACTGATTAAGGCCGCTGAAGCCGCAGCTCTCGATAAGCCCTTTGTTTATATTGACTCACTGGGTGATTACTCCATTGTTTATAAGGTTCATGGCCTAGCCAAAGACCTAAAAACGACACTGTCATCACGCTCAGCACTGAATAAGTGCGTACTCGATGCACTCCATAAAGCTGGTGTAGAAATTGTGTCACCGACCTTTATGAATCAACGACAAGTCAATGAGCAAACCTTTATTCCGAAAGAGCGCAATAATCGCATCAAGAAAGAAACGGATAAACCAGAAGATGTCATCTTTGATAAAGCTGACAAGGCTGGCAAACTTGATGAAATGAAGAAGCAACACGAAGAACTTATTGAGCGAATGGAGCAAGCTAAAGAGGCCATTAAGCATGCCGATAATGCTGAAGTAGAAGAAGAGCTCAAAAAAAGTTATGAAAAACTTAAAGCACGAGAGGCACAAATGGCTGAGTATTTGGACAGTAAGTCAGAAGAAATCAGCCGAGAGGGTAAAGAAAGCTCCTCAGAGTAAACTCCAGACAATAAAAAAGCGGCTCAGAAGCCGCTTTTTTATAACTTATCAGTAGTTACTCATCGCCTGACATAAACAAACGAAGTACATACCAGAACATCATCGCGACACTGGCAAACAACTGTAGAGAAGCACCAACATAACGATCTTCAGGATAATGATGTAGAACGTTTGAGGTATCATAAAGGATTGCTGCACCAGCCAAGCCAATCATTCCTACGCTAAACCAAGTGCCTAGCTGGAAACCGAAAATGAACGCCGCGCCAATAGCCAATAGTGCTAGACCGCCCGCCCACATTAAGATACCGCGTAAAAATGAAAAGTCTTTGCGTGTGTAGAAAACGATAGCCGTCAAGATACCAAAACCAACCAAAGTCACCGTCGCTGCACTTTGAATAACGCTGCTAGCGTAATTCGCCGCGATTAAAAGCATAGGGGCAAAAATAATTGCCTCAGCAATCACAAACCCTATCAGACTTGAGTATTGAGTTACCTTAGATTGAGACGTATGCGCTAAGTGTGTCGCGGCCCAACTTGCGGCAATAAAACCACCCAGTAAAACCATCCAGCCCGCGCCGAATGAGAAGACCCATTGCGCGATGGCCTGAGAAATACCAGACTGATAAAAGTAGAAGCTAATGGCGACGAAAGCAAAAATTGCCCCTAGCAAATGGTTATAAGTCTTCGTAATAAATTTCGCGCGATCGCCTAAGCCTGTACGGCTAACCGCAGACTCTTGTTGTTCAATATCTTGATAGCTCATTATTATCTCCTTAACTCCAGCTAATCTTACTTATACTAATTCTAACGTAAAAATATGTTACTAGGATGACTCTCGATTAGAACGGAATATCGTCATCAAAATCATCATCCATAGCAGGGGCTGGTTGTGGCTGTTGGTTTTGCTGCTGCGGACGTGAGTTATTACCGAAAGAGGTATCTCCGCCCCCACCACTACGACCACCTAACATCTGCATCTGCCCATTAATATCAACCACAACTTCAGTGGTGTACTTGTCTTGACCAGATTGATCCTGCCATTTACGCGTTTGCAATTTACCCTCAAAGTAAACTTGCGAGCCTTTTCGTAGATATTCACCGGCAATTTCAGCTAACTTGCCGAAAATCACCACACGGTGCCATTCGGTTTTTTCTTGCTGCTGACCTGAGTTCTTATCTTTCCATGTTTCAGAGGTTGCAACCGTAATGTTAGCGATTGCACGACCATCCGCTGTGTAGCGAATTTCAGGGTCTTTACCAAGATTACCAACTAAAATAACTTTATTAACGCCACGACTGGCCATGTAATACTCCTATCTTTATAAATTCTTTAACAATTAGCCTTCATTTTGGCTAGGTGGGCTGCGGCTTATTAACGCTCAACAGTCCCTAACGACAACAAATCCTTTTGCTGGACTTTAGATTTATCAACTTGTAAATATACCTTGCCTTCACCGTCATTCGCAATCGCTTCGAGCACTCCAGGCATCTTTAATGCCGATATTTGGGCATTCTTGCTCGAATTTTCTTCATTTGAGTTCAACTTGACGGTGACTTTCTCAATTTCAGGTAACTTGCCTAAAAAGGTCAAAGCGACTCCAGCCATCACCGCCAACACGATATTCATGGTCAAAATCCCATCAACACCAAGCTTAGGGAGTAGGTAGCCAGTCACGCTGCCGCCTAGGAAAGCGCCTAAGAATTGGCTGGTACTAAAAACACCAAGGGCAGTCCCGCGATACTGCGAACCGAATAGATTAGAAACCGTAGACGGTAGCTTAGCTTCTAACAAATTAAAGCCTGCGAAGAATAATGTCAGCACCACTAACCAAAAGGCTATATGCGTAAAGCCCGTAAATAGGCTTGCTAGCGCTAACACAATCACCGTGAACGCTAACTGCATAATCTGGCGATGCATTTTCTTACGTTCAGCACCAAGCATCATCGGTACCATCAACGCGATCGATAACACTAAAACGGTTAAGTAAATCCACGAATGCTGCGCCAATTCATAACCACTTTGCTCAAGTTTCTCCGGCACGATCATAAAAACTGCAACCAGTGACCAGTGGATCACGAAAACGGCCAAGGCAAGAACAAAAATTCGGCCTTTCGCCGTCACATGGCGCCAACGCTCGCCGAAACTCAAATTCAGATGGACTTTGCTCGCTTGCTCGCCACGAGGAACGACTGTCACCGCGACAATAAGAGCAATGAAAGCCAAAGCGGCAATGACAAAGAACAAGCCCTGTAACGACAGCCACTCACTTAAAAAAGGCCCTAGAATTAACGAAATAGCAAAGGCCAAGCCAATACTGCCGCCGATCATGGCCATCATTTTAGAACGCTGCTCGGGGCGACTTAAGTCAGCGGCTAATGCCATCACGGCACTGGCTATGGCCCCAGCGCCTTGTAGCGCACGGCCAGCGATAAGTCCCCAGATGGTGTCCGAGAAACCGGCGACCAAACTACCTGCAATAAATACCAACAAGCCACCATAAATCACAGGCTTGCGGCCGATCTTGTCGGACAGAAGCCCTAGCGGTAACTGGAGAATCGCTTGCGACAAACCATAGATACCCAGCGCCAAGCCTAGTAATGGCAGTGTCGCGCCTTCTAAATCCGCACCAAGAATACGAATTACAGGCAATAGCATGAACAACCCCAACATGCGTAGGGCAAAGATACTGGCTAGAGAAACCGCGGAACGACGTTCTACAGAGGTTAGTGGTGAGGACTTCATAGTTGAATCAGTTAATAATCTCTAAAAGGCTTTTCGCAAGGCCTCATTTCACGCTATAGTTAACGGTTTGTGATTCTCGCATTTTATGGCGTAAAGACCAAATTTATTTTCTTTTATCACTAGGGCTTGTCAGCTTGTGCTGATATTTATTTCACGCCCGACAACGCACAATAGGTTTGACAGCTGTGATATTCATATCATTAGCAGTACAAACAACGAAATGCGACAACAACTGAATGTAGAGCAGTAGGAGCTTGATGGATACCATAGACGTCCGCGGTGCAAAAACCCACAACCTCAAGAACATTGATATAACCCTTCCACGTGACAAGCTGATAGTGATCACTGGCCTTTCCGGCTCAGGTAAGTCCTCACTAGCCTTTGACACTTTGTATGCCGAAGGTCAGCGTCGTTACGTTGAGTCTCTTTCTGCTTATGCACGCCAGTTCCTATCATTGATGGAAAAGCCAGATGTCGAGCACATCGAAGGGTTATCGCCAGCGATATCGATCGAGCAGAAATCGACCTCGCACAACCCCCGCTCAACGGTCGGTACTATCACTGAGATTTATGATTACCTGCGTTTGTTATTCGCTCGTGTCGGCACGCCGCACTGCCCTGAGCACCAGCTACCGCTACAAGCTCAGACGATTAGTCAAATGGTTGATTTAGTGTTAGAGCGTGAAGCCGGTGAAAAACTGATGCTGTTAGCGCCAGTGGTTCAAAACCGCAAAGGCGAGCATATTCAGTTGATGCAAGAGCTTCAAGCCAAAGGCTTTGTGCGTGCGCGAATCGATGGCGAAGTCCATGAGCTAGCGAATCCGCCAGAACTAGAGCTACGCAAAAAACATACAATTGAAGTTATTGTCGATCGCTTCAAAGTTAAACCAGACTTACAGCAACGTTTAGCAGAGTCATTCGAAACTGCGCTTGAATTAGCGGACGGTATCGCGCGAGTAGCCGCGATGGATAATTCAGACAAAGACGCTGAAGAAATGGTTTTCTCGGCAAAATACGCCTGCCCTGCGTGTGGTCACTCGATTCAAGAACTTGAGCCACGTATTTTCTCCTTCAACAACCCAGCGGGCGCTTGCCCTACGTGTGATGGCTTGGGCGTCGACCAATTCTTTGACCCTGACAAAATCATTACTAACGAAGATATTTCGTTAGCTGGCGGAGCCATTCGTGGCTGGGATCGTCGAAACGTCTATTATTTCCACATGCTGAAGTCTTTGGCTAAGCACTACAAATTCGATATTGAAGCGCCGTGGAGCAGCCTTGACAAGAAAACCCAGAAAGTTATTTTACACGGCAGCGGCACCACCCAGATTAACTTTGAATACAGCAATGATCGTGGTGATAACTATCAGCGTAAGCATCGTTTCGAAGGCATTATCCCGAATATGCAGCGTCGCTACCATGAAACTGAATCCAGCGCAGTTCGTGAAGAGTTACAGAAATACATGACCACACAAAGCTGTTCCAGCTGTGACGGTACTCGCTTGAACGAAAGCTCGCGCAACGTATTTATTGAAAGCACCGCGCTTCCTGAGATTACACGCTGGTCGATTGAAGACAGTTACAATTACTTTAATAAACTCGACCTCCCTGGACAACGCGGTGAAATTGCCGCCAAAGTCTTAAAAGAAATTTGTGACCGCCTGGGCTTCCTAGTCAATGTTGGCCTCGATTACTTAACGCTGGAGCGTAGCGCAGACACGCTTTCGGGCGGTGAAGCTCAACGTATTCGACTTGCCAGCCAAATTGGCGCGGGGCTCGTTGGCGTGATGTATATTTTGGACGAACCGTCGATTGGTTTACATCAACGCGATAATGATCGACTGCTCAAAACATTGATTCACCTTCGCGATCTAGGCAACACCGTCATCGTGGTCGAGCACGATGAAGATGCAATTCGCGCGGCAGACTATGTGGTGGATATTGGCCCTGGCGCAGGCGTTCATGGCGGCGAAGTTGTAGCCGCTGGCGAACTGAAAGATATTCTAAAGAAAAAGGATTCTTTAACCGCCAAATACCTGACGGGCGATTTAAAAATCGAAGTGCCACAAGAACGAACTCAAGCGGATAAAAAGAAATTTATCTCGCTCAAAGGCGCTACTGGCAACAACTTGAATGAAGTTAGCCTCGACTTACCGGTGGGCTTATTAACTTGTATTACCGGGGTTTCAGGTTCAGGTAAATCAACCCTGATCAACGACACGCTCTACCCTATCGTTGCCCGTAAAATTAATAAATCAAGTTTACAGCCGAAGGCTTATGACTCAATTGACGGCCTAGACCATATCGATAAAGTGGTTGATATTGACCAAAGTCCGATTGGCCGAACGCCGCGTTCCAACCCAGCGACTTATACAGGAATCTTCACACCGATTCGCGAACTATTCTCTGGTACGCAAGAGTCACGCGCTCGTGGTTACAAACCTGGCCGTTTCAGTTTCAACGTAAAAGGCGGACGCTGCGAAGCCTGCCAAGGCGATGGCGTGATTAAGGTCGAAATGCACTTTTTACCTGATGTTTATGTGGCTTGTGATGTGTGTAAAGGCAAACGCTACAACCGTGAAACTTTGGAAGTCTTGTATAAAGGTAAAAACATTCATCAAGTGTTGGAGCTGACTGTCGAAGACGCACGTGAGTTCTTCGACGCGATTCCAGCAGTTGCGCGTAAACTGCAAACCTTAATGGACGTCGGCTTGTCGTACATCAAACTCGGCCAAGCCGCGACGACTCTTTCGGGCGGTGAAGCTCAGCGTGTCAAACTATCGCGTGAATTATCCAAGCGCGACACAGGCCAAACGCTGTACATTCTCGACGAGCCAACAACAGGTCTGCATTTCCACGACGTTAACCAGTTACTCAAAGTCCTGCATCGCCTACGCGATCACGGCAACACAGTGATCGTCATCGAACATAACCTTGATGTCATCAAAACAGCTGACTGGATTGTCGACTTAGGTCCAGAAGGCGGCAGCAAAGGTGGGCAAATCATCGCTACTGGCACACCTGAAGACGTCGCCAAAGAAAAAGGCAGTTATACCGGTAAATACTTAAAGCCGATGCTTTGATTTTAAACCGTTGCAACAAAAAAGCCCGCTACATAAGCGGGCTTTTTTATTATTGATGTACTTACTTAACAAGATCTGATGTCTGACATCTTGAGTAAACCATAATCTCCAGACGACTTGCCAGCCCCTATATAGTCATTGCCATACGTCATAAACATGCCTGAAGCGATAACACATTGTTCATTATAGTCTTGACCCTGTATTTGGTTTGCAGCTTCTTTTGAATCAAAGACCACATCCAAGTAATCGACACCATCGCCTTGATATAAAATACTACTGCCGTCTTCCCGCATGAGAAACTGGCCTCTTATACTAAGAGTCGCATCATTGTATTTAGTGGGTTGCCTGGTTACCGCTTCAATATCCAAGGTCTGAGTTTGCTTTAGTTCAGTACAACTAAAGCAAACTAGTGCAGATAATGTAACGATTACGACTTTAATCATTCGATCTTATCAGTCCACCGCTAACTACAGAATATCTTCTTGGGCTTCTTGCTCGGCTTTCGCTTTTGCCGCGGCTTCTTTTTTCTTCATAAGGGTCTTTTGGTATTTGGATTGCACGATATCGCTCAGTACCATTACCGCTATCACGAAGTAGAAAGTCGCTTTATTCATTGGTTCAATCGGGTAGCCGAAGAAGTGTAATTCAGATTTATGGCCACCGTCAGCGAGTAGCATAATGCCGACAACCAATAAGATGAATAAGCCTAATACTTCAAACATACGGTTCTTTTGCAAGAACGCTGATACGGTATCCGCCAGCCAAATCATAGCAATACCACTTAAGATAATCGCAATCGCCATAATCCAGAAGTTATCGGTTAACGCCATGGCGCTTAAGATCGAATCGAATGAAAAGACCAAGTTCATGAGCACGATTAGGAAAATAACCTTACCCGCTGATTGAGGTTTACGCTCCTTACCGTCGCCAACTTCCAGCGCCATCATGTGCCAGATCTCTTTAACCGCGGTGTACATAATAAAAACACCACCAAATAAGACAATGATGCTTTCGAGATTAAAGGTTCCCGTCACCACACCTTCCCAGTTAATGGTGAACAGCGTGTCTTTGACATAATCTAGTAACTTCACCAGTAAGAACAATAAAACGATACGCAGGACTACCGCTAAACCGATACCAAACCAACGAACTTTCTTTTGCTGTTCCAGCGGTGCTCGCTTAGATTCTAGGGAGATGTATAACAAGTTGTCGAAGCCTAAAACCGCCTGAAGCACGATCAACATACCTAAGGTAAATAGGTTTTCGATAGTAAATAGTTCCATTCTTTGTTCTCTTTAATTATGATTTACTGATTGCATCTTAGCATAGCCGTTTGATATTTCGAGATCCATAACTATGACCAAATCCACTATCGACATCATTCCTTTTACGCCAGAGTTAGCTGAAGACTTTAAAGTTATCAACCAAGCGTGGATAGAGAAATATTTTGAAGTTGAAGCAGAAGATCAGCGCGTTCTCAACGATCCAAAAAAATACCTTATCGATACTGGCGGACAAATACTCTTCGCACGAAACACCGAAAGCGGCCAAATCATCGCCGCCTGCGCCCTCAAAAAGTGGGCCGATGACGAATATGAACTATCAAAGATGGGGGTTTTAGAAGGCAACCAAGGCAGTGGCGTCGGCAAACTATTAGCTCTAGCCGTGATTGAAGAAGCTAAAAAGCGTGGCTGTAAACGCTTGTTTCTAGAATCAAACCGTAAACTCACCCCCGCCATGAAACTGTATCAAAACCTAGGCTTTAAAGAGTTCATCAATCACGAATCACGTGTGGATTATCATCGGTGTGATATTGTCATGGAGCTGTTTTTGTAGATTTATCTATTATTTGGCTGTTAATAATAGTTTTAACATCTACTGTAACTTTAGACCACCGTTTTCGACCCTCGTCGAGATACTTTCTCTTGAATGAGCAAGAGAAAGTATCCAAAGAGAAGCTCACTCCGATATTGAGGTCATTCAAAGAATGACTACCCGAGCAGCCCCCAAAATACTGAACGCACCAGAGTTTATAGCACTTCCTTGTGCTAAAAACTCTTACCAAAATCATCCAGATTTTGGTTGCTATATTTTGTGTTCGGCTCGGCTCAATATAAGGAGAACCCTAGTGTACGTGCAATATGATACAGAAAGTGCTCTTACAATCTAAAAAGATGTATTACTCCAAATATTAAACATATGACGGAAAATGATGCGGCAAAAGCGCAGTAAGGCCTGAGATGATAAACCTTCCTAAGTTTTAGAGTCCACAAAAGCGAAGCAATAGCAAACATTACCCCAGCTACAGCAAGTAATCGTATAGCCTCATCTTCATGGAAGAGATACCAAGGCGAACTTTTAGCTTGAGTAACACCCCCACTCCTTTCCGTATCAATAAGAAAGAACCTTATAACACTATTTAGCTTATCGCTGATAACTATGTGGTCAGGCCCACCAAGTCCAAAGGAGTAATAACTAAAATACAGCAGAGTCATGGCTAATAACGTAACAATCACCACTAAATAACCTTTCCATAGTTTTGTTGCTCCCATCATCCCCCTACTTCCCATTTTGTTTTTTAACAGTTGTAGCCTTAATAACCTTATCATTCTGCTCCAGCTTAATGGCAACGCCCATACCATCAATAACTTTACCGAAAATGGTGTAATTACTGTCGAGGTGTATGTTTGGCGCTGTGTTAATGAAGAATTGTGCACCACCAGTGTCTTTGCCTAAGGTTGCCATGCCGACTGTTCCTGGCAGGTGTGAGCGGTAAGAAAGTTCTTCGCGGATACTGTAATCAACATTTCCGGTACCGTCTCCATTCTGACTGCCGCCCTGCGCGACAAAGTTCGGGATTACACGATGAAAGTAAGTGTCGTTATAAAATCCGTTCTCAATCAGCTCAATGAAGTTAGCGGAGGTATAAGGGGTATCGGCAAACAGTTCAATGGTAATCATGCCTTTAGTGGTTTCCAGCTCTACGGTGACAGGTAATTCTGGAAGCGCGTCATCAGTTTCACTTGCTTCCTCGGCAGTTTCAGGCTCCGGGTTTAACGCCTGCTTCGCTCCGTTGGCGATAATCGTTTTATCGCTTTTGGCGAGCTTTTCGAGCGCTGATAACTCTTTCTGATTTACGAAATAGGCAATAGCTGCTCGCTGATGATTTGGACTCTGACTTTCAAGCCATTGCTCAGCCTGCTTTGCATCCCCTTTATCACCACGAATCAGTGCTAGCAACGCTTCCGACTGCACCCAACTGTTCTCATGCTGGAGTTTTGCTTTAACGCTAACCAGTAACTCTGGGCTCTTTAACCAACTAGCTTGAATCGTTTGTAGCGCTGTCACTTGGCTAATCACATCATCATAAGTCAGTGCCTGCATTACGGTAGCCGACGCCACTGGATTATCCGGGAAGTTCGCTAAACTGCGAATCGAGTTAACTCGCACACCAATATGTTCACTATCTAGGTGCTGTATTAATGTTGGTAGTATTTGACGCTGCTTGGTTTTGGCTAAGGCACGAATAAGATTCGCTTTTGCTGTAGGCGCTAAGTCAGGCAACGCTTCTAAAAACTCAGGCAGATTGTCACTATCCAGTAGCGACGTACGAGCTAACAGGTAACTCGTCTCTAGTTGTGTCTCTTGGTTTTTAAGCAACGTTAGTATTCGCTGAATATCAAGGGCTGCATCCTCATGATCAAAGCTCTTGATTTGATCTCTGTAGAATGTCGCTAAGATCATTAAGCCATGCAGAGCGCCACGAACTTTTTGAGTAGAGTCATCGTGGTTGATAATCTGAGTCAGTACCTCTTGTGCACCTTGTTTTGGTGCCGCTTCGTTTGAAGGAGCATAGGCCATATTGCCCAGTGACAAGGCTAGGCGGTACTGAACTTCAGGGTCCTTCTCTGTGCTTAAGGCTTTAACGATAGCTTCACCAACACTCGGAACTTGAGCAATGCCGAGAGCAAATGCCGCGGCGTAGCGAATTTGAGGGTTGTCGTGCTGCAGATGTGGTGTCACTTTCTTTGCTGCGTCCTCACCACCGATTCGGCCTAAAGAAATTAGCGTGGTCTCTAACGTTTCTAGCGCTAAATCATCGCACTTTAGGGCCTCATCGAACTTAAAGTGCTTCGCGTCGCGCATGTCCGCCCAGTAATAAATATCATTAGGGTGGACACACGCGTTAGATTTCGCCGAAAAACCGAGAATAATCGCACCTAAAAGCACTAGAATCCTGTATTGCATCACTTCTCCTCAAAATATCTCTACTGGAACCCCGTTATAGGGTGTAGCCTAAGCCGAGCAGGCACGGTAAAATGCCCGCAATATTAATGTAAGGTTATCATTTAATGGCTCAATATATTTATACCATGAACCGGGTGAGCAAAGTCGTTCCCCCGAATAAAACTATCTTAAAGGATATTTCTTTATCTTTCTTCCCTGGCGCCAAAATTGGTGTCTTGGGTCTGAACGGTGCAGGTAAATCAACGCTATTACGTATTATGGCAGGCATTGACCAAGAACATGATGGTGAAGCGCGACCTCAGCCAGGGACTAAAATTGGTTACTTGCCGCAAGAACCGCAACTGGACGAAAGCAAAACAGTTCGCGAAATTGTTGAAGAGTCGGTTACGCACGTGAAAGAAGCGTTAACTGAGCTGGATCAAGTTTACGCAGCCTACGCTGACGAAAACGCAGACTTCGACGCGCTGGCAAAACGTCAGGGCGAGTTGGAAGCGATTATTCAGGCTGCTGATGGTCACAATCTTGAGAATACGCTTGAGCGTGCTGCTGATGCTTTGCGTCTACCGGCTTGGGAAGCTAAAGTTGAGCACTTATCGGGCGGTGAACGTCGCCGAGTGGCGATTTGTCGCTTATTGCTTGAGCATCCGGATATGTTGCTGCTGGACGAGCCGACCAACCACTTAGACGCTGAGTCAGTAGCTTGGCTAGAGCGCTTCTTAGTCGACTACAACGGTACCGTGGTCGCGATTACCCACGACCGTTATTTCCTTGATAACGCGGCTGGCTGGATTCTAGAGCTAGATCGCGGTGAAGGTATTCCGTGGGAAGGTAACTATTCTTCATGGCTGGAACAAAAGTCGAAGCGTCTTGAGATTGAAGAGAAGCAAGAAGCTTCGCGCCAAAAGACCATGAAAGAAGAGTTGGAGTGGGTACGCTCTAACTCGAAAGGTCGTCAGGCTAAGTCGAAAGCTCGTATGTCGCGCTTCGATGAGCTGTCGAGTAAAGAGTTCCAGCAACGTAACGAAACACGTGAGTTATACATTCCACCAGGCCCACGCTTGGGTACGCAAGTCATTACTGCGAAAGGTTTAACTAAGACGTTTGGCGATAAGCTGCTGTATAACGATCTCAATTTCAACCTGCCACAAGGTGGTATCGTCGGTGTTATCGGCCCTAACGGCGCCGGTAAATCGACCATGTTCAAAATGATGACAGGCCAAGAACAGCCTGATCAGGGCGAGTTACAGATCGGCGAAACCGTAGATCTCGCTTACGTTGATCAAAGCCGTGACTCACTCGACGACAGCAAAACCGTGTGGGAAGAAATTTCTGATGGTTTGGACATCATCACTGTCGGAACCTACGAAACACCGTCGCGCGCTTATGTCGGTCGTTTTAACTTTAAAGGTTCGGACCAGCAAAAGCTTATCGGCAACTTGTCGGGCGGTGAGCGTAACCGTGTTCACTTGGCCAAACTGCTAAAAAGTGGCGGCAACGTCTTACTACTCGATGAGCCGACCAACGATTTAGACGTCGAGACATTGCGTGCTTTAGAAGATGCATTATTGGCCTTCCCGGGCTGTGCCGTGGTTATCTCGCACGACCGTTGGTTCCTGGACCGTATCGCGACTCACATCCTAGCCTTTGAAGGCGACAGCGAAACGGTTTGGTTCGAAGGTAACTACCAAGAATACGAAGCGGATCGTAAGCGTCGTCTAGGTGCTGATGCCGATCAACCGCATCGTATTAAGTACCGCAAGATCACCAAGCCATAATCCCTTCTTGGACAATAGACTGGTTCATTCTTAGTGAGTGGACCAGTCTTTAAAATCAAGTATTTACCGTCGACAACCCTTCCTTCCTTTGATAATCTTGAGTTAACCATTGAGTCACAAAGGAAGTGTGCTATAAACACAGAGCGCAGACAATTTACCCGAGTGCCCGTCACTGCCAAAGCGTTAATTGAGCAAGACGGAGAGAAGTATGTCGCTAAAGTAGCAGACATTTCTCTTAATGGCGCACATTTAAAAACCTCGTCGCCACTGGATAAAGAAACTCCTGTTAATCTTCAGATTATCTTTGATGAACTATCACCACCAATACATATGGTGGCTAAGATTGTTTACCAAAAAGGAGAAGACTATGGTGTCGAATGCCAAGAAATTGATATCGACAGCATGCTACAACTTCGCTCGATATTAACACTCTATAACAACGACCCAGAAACCATCCACCAAGAATCTCAGGCACTGTGGGAGCGTAATACTCAAGAAACCGAGTAACCCTCATTCTCGCAGCAACATACTCGCATCAACATAAACCAATAGTTTATTCCAATTAGTTATTGGCTGTGGGACAATTTTCCCATGCCAAAACAACAAGTTACAGCAGAACAACACGATCTTGCCCAAAGAATTGAGCAAGCATTAGTTTATGCCAAAGAGTCTCTACAAAAGAGCAAAGCGTCCGTTGCTGAAGAATGTGGCGTTACTGCGCAGGCGGTCAATAATTGGCTACGTCGAGGTAAAATAAGTAAGCGCTCTTTGATCTTGTTGGCACAGGCGACTGAGGTTGACTTTCTATGGCTATATACGGGTGAAACAGCTGACAACAAAGAAATTTCGGTAAACCCAAATCAAGTATCAGAGTCTCCAAAATCATCCTATTCAATCGATAAGAAAGTTCTCTCTAACTCCATTCAAAAGATATTAATTCGCACCAAAAACCTGCCTACCGAACCAGCAGACTATCAACTACTCGCTGATTACATCACCGCTGAGTATTATAAAGCGCTCAAAGATGATGACATCATCGACTCTCTTCTCGAACTAAACAACGATTAGTTTATTTTTAATTGCAAATTATAAACTATTGGTTTAAATTATATCAAAACCAATAACCGTATTAATGGCATATCGTTAATTATCTCAGTGAACTTGGGCTGATTAGGTGGGGAAAGAAAATAAAACCGAAACGCCTTCGCGTGATCCATCTTATCAATGGAGATGATCTGGTCGTTCTATTAAGGCTTGCTATATTGTTGATCATAACCTCGATGTTATGCACTGGAATAGGAATTCTCCTAATGATTTACCCCTAGGCTTGCGCATTGTTTTGAGGTGTCCAATCGTCAAAGCGGGTTCTGTATCCTTGAGGTTTGACTAGATTGAGCTGATGGCAAGTTTCGCCTCGTGCTAAATACTTCACTTCGAAGTGGGTTCTTGCACTGTCTCTAGGAACTTCTTGTCTCTCAACATCCAAACGCCATAACTGTTTGGCTAGTTCCTCAGCCTCTTCAGCGTACGCTTCAATATTAGTGACCAGAACTAACGGTGCAGCTGGTTTTAGACGCGATAACAAAAACTCAAAGAAAGGCATGTTGAGCCATCGTTGACTGGCATTTTTTGGCTCAGGATTCGGATAGAGTAGAAAAACACCCTCTAATGACCCCGGCGGAATACCGTGTACGATCCACGGAATAGCATCAGCGTGAATAGGCAACAAGTTGTTCAGTTCCAGCTCTGCAGTTCGAGCCGCGAAGACATCAAACTTAACTCGAGTACGCTCAATAGCTATCAAGTGTTTATCAGGATTTGCCTGAGCGAATTGCATCGCGTGCATCCCCTTCCCCGTGCCTATTTCTAAGTACTGATTAGGTTTAATTTGCGGGGACTGGAAGTCGCGTGGCGCGAAAAGCTTCTCGGGTTTAAACACCCTGTTTTTATCAGTATTCATACCATATCTTAAGTGTCGTTATCGCAACGCTCTTCGTTTTCAGGAACTTTGCTTTTCACCTTAGCCATAACCTGAAGCGTGATAAAAGTAACAATACTCAGCAGCAAAGCAATTTCTAAACGATGTGTTCCAACCGCGATACCGATGGCTGCAGTACCCCACAAACTAGCGGCGGTGGCTAGCCCGGTAACACTACTACCGTTCTTTAGAATAGCACCACCACCAATAAAGCCGATTCCTGTGACTACGCCTTCCAATATTCTTGCTTGAGCACTAGGCTCGCTAAATATATCCATCGCAATCAATACGAAACCACACGAGGCGATACTCACTAACGGAAAGGTACGAATACCTGCGCTTTTTGTTTCGCTTTCACGGTTCCACGCGATAGGGAATGCAAGTATATAAGCAACCATCATGGTGATTAAATGATTTAGAACCACCGCCCAATCTATTTCTATCATGCCAAGATCCTCGGGGTTAATGCTGGAACAATCGTTCCATCAAAAAGTCGGAAGAAACCTCTTCACCTTCAAGATGCATCGCTACTAGCTCACCTCCTAGAATCTGAGGCGCTATAATGATATCAGGCTGCACCAGTTTCACGCGTTTGAGGTTATGCGTATCATTGACTGCTGTTACCGTTTTAACATCATGCGTAACTTCCTTTACCGCCAATATAACGAAGGCATTTTCAGAGTCGTCGTCTAAAAGTGAAATGACTCCCTTTGCACTTTTTAAGCCGCACTCTTCTAGAATGTCTATCTCACTAGGCTCTCCGAACACCACATCATCACCAGAAACACTATCTTTATCAATGTGTGGCTGGACAATTCTTGTGACATGGTTGCCACGGTCTTTAAGCTCTTTGCAGGTGTTGATTGCCAATGAGCTATTACCAATTACAATGTAATGACTGTCTCTTTTCATAGAATTTCCTTTATGAACCATCATTTTCGCCAAGCTCGTTCGAACCATGGGTGCTATCACCGCCGTTAAAGACGTCGCGAAAACGGCAACCCCTAAAATGATGACTGATATGGTGAATAATTTAGCCTCAACAGAAATCGGGTTAATATCGCCATACCCCACCGTCGTCATGGTTACGATAGAGTAGTAAAAAGCCGTTACCCAATCATCGATATGAGGATCGAACTCTTTACCAAGATAAAAACTTCCGATCACGGAATACAGCAGCAACATCACCATTGAGGTTAAAGCAAAAATAGAGTTTGCGGCAACGCTGGACTTATAAAACGATTGTCGAAATAGCGACAAGGACGCAATAAGAAACACAAAGTAAATTAGCTGCCACATACTGCGATCAGACCAAATGATACTGATCAAGGCCAAGCTTGCTAGAAACAGCGACATTGACCACGCAACTCTGGAATGCAGCAATAAGCCGAACGACATTAAAATCATTCCGCCACCAATAACTAGGGGTGGAACATTTTTAGCGGATAGCTCAACTTGCCCTGTAAATAGCTGCTTGAGATATGGTATCCAGCGCTCTCCTAGATCCGTTTGGAATAACCAGATGCCACCCAAAACAAACAGCACTGCCATAATCCAGTGCGGAAACCAATACTTCGTTTTCAGTGCTTTACTGAGTGACGCCAGTCGACTATTCCATTCTTTGCTTAATTTATTAATCATTTGCCTCTATTAATTATCCCGCCATGTAACGACTATATTCATCACGACTATCAATACTTATTTTCGCCTTTTACAACTTATCACAGTAAGTTAATCATTTCCTGTAAGCGACTGACGCCGTGCATCTCCAGACCATCAATTGGTTTTGACGGTAAATTGCCTTTCGGAACAATGGCTTTCTTAAAACCGTGCTTAACCGCTTCCTTTAAACGCTCCTGCCCGTTGGGCACTGGACGAACTTCGCCCGCCAAACCAACTTCGCCGAAAATCACTAAGTGTTCTTCTAGAGGACGATTACGCAAACTCGAAATGATGGCCGCGATAAGTGCCAAGTCCGAACTGGTCTCCATCACACGGACACCACCAACCACGTTAGCGAAAACATCCTGATCAAAGGTCGCCACACCACCATGACGGTTGAGGACTGCTAATAACATCGCAATACGCTGATGATCCAAGCCGACGGCGACCCGCTTCGGCTGAGGGGCGTGCGAGGTATCCACTAAAGCCTGAATTTCCACCAGCATAGGACGAGTGCCTTCCCAGGTCGAGACAATCGCGCTACCCGCAACGGGATCCGTATATTTCGATAGAAAAATCGCAGAAGGGTTTTTCACTTGCTTCAAACCTTCATCGGTCATCGCGAAAACACCCAGCTCGTTCACCGCACCAAAACGGTTTTTGACTGCTCTTAATAAACGCAAACGACCATCACGCTCACCTTCAAAATACAACACCGCATCCACCATGTGCTCAAGCACCCGCGGCCCAGCCAAGGCACCGTCTTTCGTCACGTGGCCAACGACTAATAATGTCGTGCCTGTCTGTTTAGCAAAACGTACCAACTGTGCAGCGCTTTCACGAACCTGTGCTACACCACCAGGCGCTGATTGCAGCATTTCGGTGTAGATGGTCTGGATCGAATCCACCACCATCACTTTCGGTTTTTGCATCAACGCTTGCGTGGTAATTTGCTCAACTTGGGTTTCTGTCAATAAGGAGAAATCGCCCGTCTCAAGCCCTAAACGTTGCGCCCGCATAGTGACTTGCTGCATAGACTCCTCGCCTGTCACATACAACACTGGCATTTCTTTACTAATCCCACACAAGCTTTGTAGCAGGATGGTTGATTTTCCGATTCCAGGGTCACCACCCATCAAAACCACTGAACCCGGCACTAAACCACCGCCCAGCACACGATCCAACTCGGACATCCCCGAGCTCATCCGTGGAACTTCTGAAAGGTCCACTTTATTCATCTGGACCACTTTACTCTGTTCACCCGCATAGCCTGTGAAGCGCGAACTCTTCTCCGCTTTACTTTGCTTCACGTCCGCCTGCTCAATCATCGAATTCCAAGCTTTACATTGCCCGCATTGGCCTGCCCACTTTGGGGACTCACTTCCGCACTCTTGGCAGACGTAGATTGTTTTTACTTTCGCCATAATTCTTATTTCCCGAAAAGCTGATATTTCCGCTACTTATCGTTAAAGTTTCGCTCAATTTCACCTTGATTAGCGTCATCTCAACGTTTCTAATTTATTGTTTTCCCGAGCGCTCAAACCGTTTTTTAGTTGCTTCGCCATATCGTTATTACTTTATCTTTCGAGTTTTTTGCTCGCCTTTATCTTATGGGATAGAATAGTTTTATTGAAGTAAAGAATTGATTTATATGGTTGAGCGCACTGCTGATCGCTGGACTCCCAATAGTTGGATGTCTAAGCCCGTCAGCCAACAGATAAAGTATGGTGATCCACAAGCATTACAGCAAGTGGTGGAGAAGCTGTGCCAACTGCCACCATTGGTCTCCTCATCAGAGGTAGATGCCTTAAAAGCTCGTATTAGTGAAGCGCAAGCCGGACAACGCTTTATCGTACAAGGTGGCGACTGTGCTGAATCTTTTTCAGACTGTAATGCCGACGCTATCTCACAAAAGGTTCGGAGCTTGCTAAGCTTGAGTCTATTGGTCAGCCAAAAGACGCAACAGCCGATCACTCGTATCGGTCGTATCGCTGGTCAATACGCCAAACCTCGTTCAGCCCTTACCGAAACGCAAGGCGAGACCACGCTTACCAGCTACCGTGGCGACTTGGTCAATCATGTACACTTTACCGAATCCGCTCGAACCCCTGATCCAGCGCGCATGCTTGAAGGCTATAGCTATGCCTCGCTGACTCTGAATTATATCCGCTCTTTACTGGAGGGCGAGTTAGACGAACTGTTTAATCTTGAACATGAAGTTTCGTCGCTTAAAGATTTATCCTGTCACAAGCAATTACACCAAAGCCTGCGTAACTTTCAGGATGCACTGAACCTGTTCCACCAATTCAATGGTAAGCAGACGGCTCACAAAAACTTAACTGAATTTTATACCAGCCATGAAGCGCTTCATCTGCATTATGAGCAAGCGCTGACTCGCCAAGCCAATAATGGCCGCTGGTATAATTTATCAACCCATTTCCCATGGGTTGGCATGCGTACGGTTCAAAACGATAGCGCCCATTTAGAATATCTGCGCGGTATCGCCAACCCCATCGCAATCAAAGTTGGTCCTACCGTCGAGCCAAAAGACCTCGTCGAACTATGCCAATGGATTAACCCGGATAACGAAGCAGGCCGCTTAACGTTAATTCAACGCTTTGGCCACCAACATATCGCACAAAAATTACCAGCAATGATTAAAGCCATCCAAGCCGCCGATATTAAGGTTTTGTGGAGCTGCGACCCCATGCATGGAAATACTCAGGTCAGCGCCAATGATTATAAAACACGGGACTTCGAACATATCCAATCGGAACTGCAACAAGCGTTTGAGATCCATCAGCGCAATAACTCTCACTTAGGTGCCGTTCACCTGGAAATGACTGGTGAGGCGGTTATGGAATGCGTAGGCAGTAGCTACGCTGTCGAACACCAAGAACTGGGCAAAGCTTACACCAGCTTAGTTGACCCACGACTAAATCTCAGCCAAGCATTTGAATTAATTGATAGTTTGGTATTATCCTCAGCTGAAGATAAGCAAAAAAATACATCAAATCCTTGATCTACAAACACATTTTGTCGTATATTCAGGAGATATCCTGAATGGGGGATATGTATACGCGCGAAAAATATGGTGAGGAGTTAACCATGTTGATCAAAAAAAGCATAAAACAACTATTTATCACAGCTGGTGTTGCATTGAGCATCATGGGTGGTTCTAGTGCTTTCGCTAAAGCTCAAATTTGCTCTGATAGTAACCATGTTGGTTACAACAGTGACGAACTACACATCATTACCTCAATAGAACCAGAGCTATTGGAACCGGCTTCTGCTCAGCTAGTCAACACTAACTCTGTTAAAAAGTCAGCGAGTTGGTATTCGTGGTTAACGGAATCACATACCATGCCAAGCTTGCACTTCATCCAGTTCTTGGAGTTGTTTGAAAAGTCTTAATTTTTAGAGAGGGTTGAGTTATATTAACCCTTTCTAAAGTACGATAAGTATCAAGCAATGAATCAAGACACCAAAAAAACCAATGAATCCTCGTTGGAAAGCTCTACTGAGTCTGAAAAAACCACTAATACCGCTGAAAAATCCTCCAAAGAAGGGTCACAAGGTACTGGCTTTTGGTCGACCGTACAAAGCGTTTTAGGCGCGATGTTTGGCGTTCAAACCGAGCAGCAACGGGAAAAAGACTTCGAAAAAGGCAGCGCGGTACAGTTTATTGTTGGCGGGATTATCTTTGTTGTCGTGTTTATTTTAACGATTCTCTATTTCGTTAACTCTGCTTTAGAGAGTTCCGGCGCTGGCTAGCCCTTAAAATTATCTAGAGTTAGCTTTAAACAATAACTAGCTTTTATACATTGCTAATAATTCTTTAGCTTTTGAACGGTTATTACCATCGCAAGAGATAAACCGCTGCACGTCAAAGTGCAGAACGTTGGAAGCCCTCTGGTATATGTCTCTTGCGACCAGCGTGTCGTGGTTCGAGATAGCAGTAAAAACCCCTTTACCCTGCGCTCGCTCGGCCAAAAACCCCAGTTCAGCCTGCTGATCATAGCTAAAGCCTTGCTTCGTATAGTCAGTAAAGTTGGCCGTGAGGCTTTGCGGTAAATACGGTGGATCGCAATAAATCACATCACCTTTTCTCGAGGCGTTAAACGACTGGCGAAAATTTTGGCAACGAAACTCTGCCTTTTGTGCTTTTTTTGCAAAGACTTCCAGTTCGTGGCCTGGAAAATACGGCCTTTTGTAGCGTCCAAAAGGAACGTTAAAGCCACCAGAGCGGTTGTATCGACACAGCCCATTGTAACCATGGCGGTTAAAGTACAAGAATAATGCTGAACGCTCTTTTCCGGCTTCTAATTGATTAAAATATTCGCGCAATTCATAAAATCGCTTTTCTTTGTTATTGGCCTCGGAAAAGTAATTCGCACAGTAATGAATAAAGCTCGTCTTACCGCGCTTTAGATCACGAAAGAGATTGATTAGATCGGGATTGATGTCAGCTAACAAGTAGCGATCGTAATCAGCATTCAAAAATACCACGCCAGATCCGACAAATGGCTCAATCAGTTTTTTTCCTTGAGGCAAATGATGCAGAATCTTGGGTAATAATCTAAACTTGCCACCAGCCCACTTAAGGAAAGGTCTTTGGAACTTTAGAGGCTGGGCTATCGACATCGACTTTTGATAATAAACTTAGAGTGTGAACTAGTTTATCAAAACCGATCACGAATAACAGCGACTTTTACTGATGATAGGACATTGATTATGAGCAAAAAGGCAGTAACATTCATTTTAGCCCACGGTGCAGGAGCTGATTCGCAGTCTGAGTTCATGCAGTTTATGCAGCGCCACATCAGCGATGATGTTATTGAGGTGGTGACTTTTGACTTTCCTTACATGCTTCGTCGTCAACAAACAGGCAAAAAGTCACCGCCCGATCGAATGCCAAAACTGATTGACAGCTTTAAGCAACAAATAGCACAGATTGATAGCGAGTTTGTGGTTATCGGCGGCAAGTCGATGGGCGGCCGAGTGGCGACCATGATTGCGGATGACACCAATGTCAGCGGCGTCATAGCCATGGGTTACCCTTTCCACCCTCCCGGCAAGCCTGAAAAGACACGAACAGAACACCTGAAAGAACTCAAGACGCCGACACTTATCTTACAGGGTACACGCGATACCTTTGGTAAACCCGAAGAGGTTGCAGCTTATCTATTAAGCGATGTCATTCAAGTAACTTGGTTGGAAGACGGTAATCATAGCTTGGAAACCTTAAAGCGCTCAGAGGTAACGACTGAGCAAAGCTGGGAAATTGCAGCAAAAGCAACTCGCAAATTTATTCATGACCTTATCGCTAACTAAGCTATAAGTAGTTACAAACTAAGATTACCCCCCAAACAATTAATGCGTTTAAGATTGCCACAGCGACTGCCGCAGAGCCGATATCCTTCGCTCTGCCGGATAACTTATGGTGTTCGCCACCAAAACGGTCAACCACGGCTTCCAAGGCCGAATTGATAAGCTCAATCAACAGCACCAAGAATATCGACATCACCATTAAGGCAATTTGGCTTGCTGACTGACCTAGAATAAAGCTCAATGGCAACAAAACAATCGCCAAGAGCAATTCCTGTCGAAAAGCAGCCTCATGCTTCCACGCTGCTTTCAAGCCCAACCATGAGTAGTGACAAGCATGGATAATTCTTGTAATACCAGTTTTTCCGGGCTTCATAGGAATTTTTACACTCTTTGTGATTTGTGAGCTATTAGGAGGAATAAAAACCTAATAGAATTATAGACTTACACTTTGACTTAAGCATGACTTAAACTATACAAGGATTGAATGATGAAGTTAAACAAATTTTTATTACTCGGCGCTATAGCTGGACTCATGAGTTTAACTCAATCTTGCTCACAGGCTAATAGCGAAAACACCACCAAGGCATCACCACAAGATTTGTACGCACAAATCCAGCAGGTCGCCAGTACTGAAGGCTGTTCTACCAGCGCAGACTGCGGCTTACTACCCATTGGCAATAAGCCATGCGGTGGGCCAGAAGCCTACATGGCTTACTCAAAGAACAACAGCGATGTCGATGCCTTGAAGAAGATGGGACAACAATACGCTGACATGCGCGAGCAATACAATAAAGACAATCAAATGATGGGCACATGCCAAGTTACGCCAAAGCCTAACGTCAGTTGTATTCGCAACCAATGCGTAGCCTCAGAGCAAAGCACTCACATCCAATAACTCAGCGACAGTGTTTGCTAACGACGCATCTGCGTCTTGAGGCTTAGAGTTTGCCGTATCTTGAAACGGCACCACTCCAAGACAAGGCGCAGTAATGTTCTGCTTTAACCACTTCACATTATCTTCAGCCATGTTCATTTTGCCTTGAGCGAAGTTTGCTACCCACCCTTTGACGGTGAGTCCACGGCTTTGAATGTCACGGATACTAAGCATGGCATGGTTGAGGCAACCTAACTTCATGCCGACTACAAGAATGACATCCAGTTGCTCTTGTTCAACCCAGTCAGCATACGTTTCTTTTTGGTTTAATGGTGTCAACCAACCACCAGCACCTTCAACTAAAATGATATCAGCCTCGTCAGGCATTACGACTCGATTAGCAAGCTCTTCAACGTTCAGTGTCTGTCCAGCCAAGTCTGCTGCAATATGTGGTGCGATAGCTGGCTCAAAACAAAGCGGGTTGATTTCGCTATAACTGAAGGGCATATTTGACGCTTGCTGTAACTGCAAAGCATCATCATTTTTCATCACGCCCAGCACCGGTTCCGCGCCAGAAGCGATTGGCTTGAGTCCTACTGTAGAGAGGTTGTTCGCTACAAAAGCTCTAATCAAAGCCGTTGAAATAAAGGTTTTACCAATCTCTGTGTCGGTTCCTGCCACAAAGAATTTACGATTAGCTTTACTCAATTTGTTATACCTCGCACAATTAATCGAGTATGATTGCTATATACTATAGGACTTCGGGAGTTCCCGTAATCCACGTACAACCATATAAACTGATACACATATTATGGATAACTTTTTAGGCGACAACACTATCATACTCGTACTAGGCATCCTAGCGCTTGTCTTGTTGCTTGGCGCTGTTGTTACAGCAACGCTCAAGCATGCCCTCGTTCGCCAGCTTGAGTCTAAAAACGAAGAACTTAAGCAAGTTATCAAAGAAAACACTCAAAATATTGCCAAAAAGAAAGAAAAGATAGAAAACATTGAAGCAGACTACAAAAAACTTCAAGAGTCCCTGACCAGCCTTTCTGAGCGAAACACCACTCTAATTCAAGAGCACCGTCAGCTTAACACTAAGTACGAAAAAACGTTATCCAGCTACGAAGAAGCCCATAAAAATTATATGGGCGCCTTACAGTCAATTTCAGATACCAAGCGAGAGCTTGAGACTGAAATGGACGAGCTGAAATCTAAGCATGAAAGTAAGCTTAATAACATAAGAGAAGAGACGGATGAGAAAGTTAAAAATGTTCGTCAAGAGTCTCAAGATGAAATCAGTCACTTCAAGTCTAACTATATGGCGGACTATGAGCACATCAAGAAGAGCCATAAACGCCTTATTCTAGCGAACCAAACTCTTAGTAAGAACACCGATAACTTACGCGACGAACGCGACTTCTACCGTACCGAGTTTGAAACTCTGCGCGATTTTTTACATGACGCACAGATGAAAAATGTTAAAGGCATTTTAAAAGCCAAAGAAAAAGAGCTGGAAGAAAAGGTTGTGAAGTTCGAAAATAAACAGAAGTCTTAGAACATTACAAAGCAACCTCGAGTTCACTAACGCTCGTCGAGGCTACGCTTGCCGGGATTTATTTATCAAGAAAGTCGCTAACATGAAAGCCTTTCACTCTTCTTGCTATGTTACCATCGACCTTGAAGCATGGACTCTCTATATAAAAATCCTTTTCTAATTCACTAAAAGTAGAAAGGTTAACACTATATTTACTATCAAAGCTTATTTCTTTTAGTGGTACACCATACTTTTTAAACTTATTTATTTGCCCCCAGGGACAAAAAGCTCTTTTCCCGTTCACGTCATATAGTAACTCTGCGTAGGTTTCTAGAGTAGAACTAGATTCAGTCCTCTCAATAAACAATACCACTTCTTTTAAAGTTCTAAAGTCCCTAGTCACTAAGTCATATGTCTCAAAAGGATTTCGTCCATCATGATAACAAACTGTAAAAGTTAAACTTTCACCATCGGATTGGAATTCTGCATTTAACTCTCTATCTAGTGATGAGCATACTTCATTTTCTTTCTCTGTAACTTTTATGAAAGTTCCCATTTTTACATTCACATAATCACTAGACTTCGTAGAGCTAGTTTTGCATGCAGCAATAAATATGACACTTATTAATACATACATCTTGTAATAATGGTTCACATTACCTCCTCATTACTGCATTATAATTATCTGTATCACTCCAGTTCCGTCGTTTTTTATCAATATTTCTTACAACTCCCGTACCCCTATATTTATTGCACAACATATCAGTCGTGAGGCTGCTCCTTTTAAATTGAAACCAAAACTAATAAGAAGCAAACCTCGAGTTCGCTAACGCTCGTCGAAGCTACGCTTGCTCTTTTGAAATACATATGTACAAGTTATATTTCTAAAGAAGTACCCTTTTTTACAAGCTAACTCCACTATATCCCCCTTTTTGATTGTTATATTAGGCGATAAAACTGTTATAGGTTGAGTTTCCCCTATATCAACTTGCAGACTAAAGCTTCTATAAAAATCACCCCTTACAACTTCGCCATATACTATAAAAGGTTTTTTTAACTGATAATAACCTTCTATGGTAGTAATTATCAAAAAAAGCAAGCTCAGCTAGAGTATTAATGGGGTCAGAGTACATTTAAACTTCTCGCTTCCCTTCCGCTAACTCAACAATATACTCATGGTAACTTGTGGTTTGCTTTTGCTCTGAGCCGAAAGCATGGCCATAGACTAGTTCATAAGTTGCAGGTAACTGCCCATCATCGAGGGCAAATTGTCGGTAAGCTTTCTCGACAGCGCGTAACTTTTTAGGGCTCATTAACCCAGAATTACGGCGACGATCAATATTATGTGCGCCGATATCTTTTAGATCCCGCATCAGCTCAGTTGCTTTATCATAACTAATCACGACAGGCTCAGCATCGACCACAGGATCTAACATTTTGGCCTGCAGCATGGCGTCGCCCACATGATGCATATCAATAAAATCGTTCACATGTTGGTACTGATCAACTTCAGAAAAGCTTTGTTTTAACTCTTTTAAGGTATCAGGGCCTAAAGTAGTAAACAGCAGCAACCCTTCTGGCTTTAAGACGCGGTTCAATTCAACAAACAGTTTTTCCAGGTCTTCGACCCACTGAATCGATAAATTCGAGAAGATTAAATCAACCGAATTATCTTCAAAGGGTAATGAAACTGCATCTGCGCAAACATATTCTTCAGATTGTGATTGCTGTTTACACCAAGCGATCATGCCCTCGGCAATATCGACGCCCGTTGTTTTAGCTTGTGGAAAACGCTGCGATAATTCTCGCGTAAAAACACCGGTACCGCAGCCCAAGTCCACAATGTTTTTTGGCTCAAGTTTAAAGTAATCCAGGCGCTCAAACAGTCGCTCACCAGCAATCCGCTGAAAGAATGCAGCTGCATCATAAGTCTTAGCTGCCTGACTAAAAGAGCGTGCTACGTCTTGTGAACTAAGGTGACTCATGCGGCTAAAAACTCTCTAACTTTCTCAACAAATTGATCGGTATGTGATAAAAATGGAGCGTGACTCGCTTTGGGGAAAATATGATGCTCGCTATGCGGTGATAGCTTCTGCACTTCCTCGGCAGCCTTCGTAGGAACCAACGAATCTAAACGTCCGTATAGTCTTAGAAAAGGAACTGAAACCTGCTTTAATGATTCTCGTAAATCCACATCATTTAATAGATTCAGCCCTTCACGCAAAGCTCTAGACGCTGGCATACCATGAATGAAAACAGTGTCACGTAAACGACGAATATCTTCTTTCTGAGTTTCACTGCCTATCGCCTGAATCGCTAGAAAGCGAATAATTGTCCCTTGGTAATCTTCTTCGAGATAGCGACAAAAACTGTCCATAATGTTTGGCTTCATCGCATGTTGCCAGTCGTCTGCTTGAACAAAGCGCGGAGAACTCGAGACTGTAATCAAAGACTCAACTCGCTCAGAATGATTAACCGCGATATTGGTCGCAACGAGTCCACCCATTGACCAGCCGAGATAATGCGCTTTGTCAGGCGTTACCTTGAGCACCTGTTCCGTCAACAACTCTATCGAATAATCACCACCAGGCAATGGCGAACGACCGAAGCCAGGAAGATCTACTAGGTGTAATGTGTAATGCTGGGATAACTGTTCTGTTATCAACTCCCAAATACCCGAATGCAGCCCCCAACCATGGAGCAGCACTAAATCAGGGCCTTGCCCAACTGTTTCAATGTAGGGTTTTAACTTACTCATGGATTTAATGTTCTACCTGTAACTCTGCGATGGTTTCAATAAGTTGCTCAATATGCTGCCGCTGATGATTGGCCGTTAACGTCACTCTAAGGCGAGCGCTATTTTCTGGAACTGTTGGTGGCCTAATAGCCACAACCAGCAAACCTTTATTTCGTAACCCTTGGCTTATTGCTACCGCTCGTTCATTGGAGCCTAGCAGTATGGGTTGAATCGCGGTATCCGACGGCATTAAAGGCAAATTCTTTTCAGCAGCCAACTGTTTAAAGTAATCAATATTATGTTGTAGTTGCTGGCGACGTTCCGGCTCCGACTGGATCAGTGCTAAGCCTGCTCGGTTAGCGGCGGCCACCGCTGGCGGTATTGCGGTAGTATAAATGTAACTTCGCGCAAACTGCACCAGACTTTCTATCAGCAAACTTTTGCCCGCCACAAAAGCGCCATAACCGCCTAACGCCTTCCCAAAGGTCGCCATGTAAATATCAGCTCGCGACTGCTCAAGTTCAAAATGCTCTAAAGTTCCTTTACCGGACGCGCCCAAAACTCCAAAGCCATGAGCATCATCCACCATCACTTTGGCTTTGTACTGTTCAGATAACTCAAGCATGTCTGGTAATGGCGCCAAATCTCCATCCATACTGAAAACACCGTCGGTTACGATGAGCTTGGTATCGACTTGGTGTTTTAACTGACGTTCTAGGGCATTCATGTCGTTGTGAGCATAACGAAGCATTTTCGCTTCACTAGAACGCCCACCATCAATCAAGGATGCATGATTTAACTTATCTTGTACCAGCAAGTCTTTACGATCGAACAAACTAGTTAACACACCGTAGTTGGCCATAAAGCCTGATGAAAATAACAGTGCTTGTTCTACGCCTAGAAATTCGGCCAACTCTTCTTCAAGACGGTGATGCTCTTCGCTATGCCCCACAACTAAGTGAGAAGCACCGCTACCTGAGCCATAACGTTGCACAGCTTTCTGCGTTGCTTCGCTTAATTTGGGGTGGCTTGCCAAACCGAGGTAATCATTACTGCTGAAGTTAATAAAGTGCTCACCTGCAATACTGATCTCAGTGTCTTGGCCACTCTCTAAGGTCAAACGGTGACGCATCATATCCTGCGCCCGCCGTTGATTAAGACGAGTTTCGAGCTTACTCCACATAGGTATCCTAGCGGTTAATTCAGTAAGTAGTTTTGAGCGGTAGCTCGTCGACTAGTTCACTTCTGTCGCGTCATAAAACAACGGCTTTTTGCTAGACGTTGTTTCCTCAGCCGCTTTGGCGACACCTTTAGCAACGATCTCTGCGGCTTCTTCTTCAACCTGTTCTTTCGAGTGATGACGTTGTTCTGGCTGAATGCCCAAGCGCTTAAACAAGATCGAATCAGCTTCTGCTTCAGGGTTAGCCGTGGTCAGGAGTTTTTCACCATAGAAGATCGAGTTTGCTCCAGCGAAGTAACATAGAGCTTGAGTTTGCTCGTTCATATCTTCACGCCCCGCCGACAAACGCACGTACGAGTTAGGCATAACAATACGGGCCGTCGCGATCATGCGAATAAAGTCGAACTCGTCTAATTTTTCTACTTCGCCAAGTGGTGTGCCTGGAACCGCAACCAACATATTAATCGGTACACTTTGTGGGTGTTCTGGCATGTTAGCTAGTTGCTTAATCAAGCCGTAGCGATCATTGATTTTTTCGCCCATACCAATAATGCCGCCGCTACACACATTAATTCCAGCGTCACGCACATTTTGCAGCGTATCGAGACGATGCTCATAGCTACGCGTGGTAATGATTTGCTCGTAGTACTCAGGTGACGTATCAAGGTTGTGGTTGTAGTAGTCCAAGCCCGCTTCAGCGAGTTTGCCCGCCTGCTCATCCGTTAACATGCCAAGGGTCACACAAGTCTCAAGCCCTAAGTCTTTAACCTGACGAACCATCTCAATCACAACATCTAAATCTTTTTCACGCGGTGAGCGCCATGCAGCCCCCATGCAAAAACGTGTAGCACCATTCTTCTTGGCCTGCTGAGCTTTTTCGATGACTTTCTGTACCGCCATCAACTTTTCTTTCGATAAACCCGTGTTGTAATGGCCTGATTGTGGGCAATAGGCGCAATCTTCAGGGCAAGCGCCGGTTTTAATGCTTAATAGCGTACTGGTTTGTACTTCATTCGGGTTGAAATTCTGGCGATGGATCAGCTGTGCAGCGAACAATAAGTCGTTAAATGGTTGATTATAGATAGCTTCTATCTCAGCCAAGCTCCAGTCATTGCGAACCTTGCCACTATTTAAATAATCTAGATTGCTCATTGTTTCATTTACCCTTATAGTATATTTTTTGCACGCTTGGCATAAAGAAATAGGAATATGCGTGCAAGTTTACTTCCCAAGAGTACACTGTCAACCAAGAATAGGGAATTTAGGTTTACAATGAGTTTCTTCGATAACCTCCGTCGTGCTGCCGAAAAGTCACTTGCTTATAGCAATTGCTCTTTTTGCGGACTCGAACAAACCGAAATTGGAATATGCACACCCTGCCTATCGGCGGTAGAACCCATGGGCCGCTCCTGTCGCACTTGCGCAAGCCCTATTGAGGCATCTCAAGCAGCACAATCAGAACCTGATGCCGGCAGCAGTTGCGGGCAGTGCTTACAGAAACCTCCAGCTTTTCAAAAGGTTATCGCCGCCACTCGCTATAGATTCCCCGTCGATAAAGCGTTAAGCGAGCTTAAATTCAATAAACAACTACATTTTGCGCGCAGCTTAAGCCATGTTCTAGAGCGTCGCGTTAGGCTGTCGTATCAAGATACCTCTTACCCAGAAGCCTTGGTTGCCATACCACTTCACCCCAAGCGCTTAAGCGAGCGTGGCTTTAACCAGTCAGAGATTATTACTAAACATTTAGCTAACACTTTGAGTATTCCGCACAATAATGCGCTTACTCGGATCAAAGACACGCCCCACCAAATAGGTCTCAGCGAAAAACAGCGACGCAAGAATCTAAACAATGCGTTTTACCTACAGAAACCACTACCGTCACACATTGCCTTGGTTGATGATGTCGTCACCACCGGCTCTACGGTTAGCGAAGCGGCTAAGTTATGTTTACAGAATGGTGTCAAACAGGTTGATGTCTGGTGTCTCGCAAAAACCTAAGCCTTTGACATAAGTCTTTGACAAATATAAACTTTTGACAAATAAAGCTATATCGCTAATATGAAGGTAATTTATTCTTTAAGTCATTTATCTGAGTAAAAGCCCATGACATTTATGCCAAAGCACCTTTGCCTAATACTTCTTCTTACTCTAATGCTGCTAATGGGGTGCCAAAAAGCCACACCGGAAGAAGAAATTCAGCAAACCCTAGACGAAATGATCGCCATCATAGAGTCAGGGGATCGGAAACGAATACTTCAGGAGTACGCGGTAATCCCTGACAATCAAGACATTACGACTCGCGACTTTTCCGATGATAAAGCCGAAGCGCTACTGCTTTATTTAAAAGAGGCGAAAGGTATCACTCCCATTGTTTCAGACGATCAAACCGAATTAATGTTTAAGGTTCCATCTTCCCGTCGCGAACTGGTGTTTAGCAAAAGTAACGGCCAGTGGAAGTTAAATAATTAGGGTGCTTTGACATGAGCGAGTGGTTACTTATTGTTGTACTAACACTTAGCGCTGGCTTATCCATGCCAATTGGCGCCTTGCTTGCTCGTATTGAACATATCCGGCCACAATGGTTAGAACAAGAGTTACGCCATAGCATTATTGCTTTCGGTGGTGGCGCCCTGCTATCTGCTATCGCTTTGGTACTCATTCCTGAGGGTAGTGCCAAACTGACAATCCCCGAAACTGCTATCTATTTCGCTTTAGGTGGCTTCGCATTCATGGCTTTAGACCGATTACTGGATTACTTGAAAAGTCCTGCCAGCCAACTCGCCGCTATGCTATCGGACTTTATCCCCGAAGCTTTAGCTTTAGGCGCAGCGTTTGCAGAAGGTGGCTCCGCAGGCATATTGCTAGCCGGATTGATTGCTCTGCAAAACCTTCCTGAAGGGTTCAATGCTTTCCGCGAAATGAACGCAGCAAAAGCCTTTAAGCCCAGCGTTATCATATTAGCCTTTTTAGCTATGGCTTTTCTCGGCCCTATCGCTGGTTTAGCGGGTTACTTTTGGCTCGCCGCCTTCCCTACCGCCGTCGGCGCCATTATGGTATTTGCCGCTGGCGGGATTCTCTACCTAACGTTCCAAGACATTGCGCCACAAGCTAAGCTGGAAAAGCACTGGGGACCACCGATGGGGGCTGTCGCCGGTTTCTTGCTGGGACTTATCGGACAACTTTTAATTCACTAGCGTTAACCTTTGCTAGCCCCAGTGCTAAACTGGCAACCACACTTTGAGTAACACTTCATTTCATCGGAGTCCGTCGTGGCGTGGTTATACTTATTTATTGCAGGGTTGTTTGAATGTGCTTGGGCTATCGGCTTAAAGTATACCGAGGGCTTCAGTAAGCCACTACCAACAGTTTTAACCGTTATCGCCATGGGCATCAGCCTTTGGTTGTTATCCATTGCCATGAAAACCATTCCCGTGGGCACGGCCTATGCCGTCTGGACCGGTATTGGAGCCGTCGGAGTAGCGATTATGGGTATGTTTTTATTTAACGAGTCGAAAGATATTTTACGTATTCTGTGCCTATTGCTTATTGTCAGCGGCATCGTTGGATTAAAGCTGGTATCAAAGGGGGAAGCATGACCGCTTGGAGTGATGTTCTTAGCCAGGAAAAAGAAAAGAAATACTTCTTGGAGATTATGAATTTTGTCGCCGGAGAGCGAGCATCTGGAAAGGCTATTTACCCGTCCAAAGAGCAAGTGTTTAACGCTTTTAAAGCCACTGAGTTTGACCAAGTTAAAGTAGTGATACTAGGCCAAGATCCTTACCATGGCCCAAACCAAGCGCACGGCTTATGCTTTTCGGTATTACCCGGGATAAAGCCCCCGCCGTCTTTAGCCAATATGTACAAAGAGCTGCGTAACTCGATTCCAAATTTCGAAATCCCACAACACGGTTATTTGCAAAGTTGGGCAGAGCAAGGCGTTTTACTGCTCAATACGGTTTTAACTGTCGAAAAAGGCAAAGCGCACTCACATGCCAAAATTGGCTGGGAGCGTTTTACTGATAATGTGATAGAAGCACTGAATAAGCACGGTGACAATATCGTGTTCATGCTGTGGGGAAGTCATGCTAAGAAAAAAGGGCAAGCGATCGACCGCAGTCGCCACTATATTTTAACCGCTCCACACCCTTCTCCACTGTCCGCTCACCGAGGCTTTTTTGGTTGTAACCACTTCGTAAAAGCCAATGAATTACTGGTTGATGATGGCAAACAACCGATCGATTGGCATTTGCCACAAGAGCCAAGCTAATTCCGCTTTTAAACGGACATGAAGCTGCAAGACCTGATACAATGCGGGCAATTCTTGTCATACACATCAGGCGCTCAGTTTGCTAAATAAAGATCGCTCCCGTCAGGTCCTAGAAATATCTCTGCCTATCGTTGGTGGCATGGTATCTCAAAATGTCCTGAACCTTGTTGATGCAGCCATGGTCGGCACACAAGGTAGCGCAGCGATTGCAGCCATCGGCATTTCGGGTTTTATCAATTTTATGGCAGTAGCCTTTTTTACCGGCTTCGCCGCAGGTGTTCA
>Ga0208833_1000049_pt1 | contig 35272 bp, 27 predicted proteins | sample DeeseametaMP1788_FD_184181 | JGI IMG/M metagenome (GOLD analysis project Ga0208833, IMG submission 184181) | Marine microbial communities from the Deep Pacific Ocean - MP1788 (SPAdes) | ecosystem: Environmental > Aquatic > Marine > Oceanic | place: North Pacific Ocean | collected 2011-05-03 | reverse complement strand
GTTAAATTACAATGAAAAATGGCTTAGAGGCAATGTTTGATAGTGCCTACCTTTCGGGAGGTAGCGCTGCCTATTTAGAAGAACTTTACGAACAATATCTTGAAGATCCTCAGTCAGTTGATGCCGAATGGCGTGTAAAATTTGATGAATATGAAAAGGTTAGCGATAAGCAAGAGGTCGCGCACAGCGACATTCGCGAGCACTTTCGTCAAATTGGTTTAAATCGCCAGAAGCTTGCATTCAGCCAAGGTGGCGGTAGTGCAACAGCTGATCCAAAACAAGTCAAAGTTCTTCACCTTATTGAGTCTTACCGCGCACGCGGTCATCACCACGCCAATATTGATCCCCTAGGCTTGTGGAAGCATCCTTACCCAACCGATTTAAGCCTTGAAGCTTATGACTTGGGTGATGTGGATCCGAATAAGAAATTTCACGTCGGCAACCTTGCTGGTCCTGAGCAGCAATCGTTAAAAGAAATTGTCGAGCGTCTAAAATCAACTTATTGCAACTCGATTGGTGCTGAATTTCTTCATATCAATGACCTAGAAGAGCGTCGTTGGATTCAAGAAAAGTTGGAATCAGTCTCTTCATCACATGATTTCCGTGATGAAACTAAGAAAAAGACCCTTGAAGGTCTAACTGCTGCTGAAGGCTTAGAGAAATACTTAGGTTCTAAATTCCCTGGCGCCAAGCGCTTCTCATTGGAAGGCGGCGATAGCCTCATCCCAATGATGCGGGACTTTATTAATCAAGCTGGTGCTAATGGCACTAAAGAAATCGTTATCGGCATGGCCCACCGTGGTCGTTTGAATATGCTGGTCAACGTTATGGGCAAAAAACCAGAAGTTTTATTTGATGAATTTGCCGGAAAGAACGCGGTTGTCGAGGAAGGAAACTCTGGTGACGTTAAGTATCATATGGGTTACTCCAGCGACGTTGAAACTGAGGGCGGCCCTGTCCACCTTGCTTTAGCGTTTAACCCGTCGCACTTAGAAATTGTTAGCCCAGTAGTTATTGGCTCGGTTCGTGCACGCCAAGAGCGTCGTAACGACACCAACTGCGAGCAAGTTGTTCCTGTATTGATTCATGGTGACTCTGCGATAACAGGGCAGGGTGTTGTCATGGAATTATTCAACATGTCACAAGCGCGAGGCTTCTATATTGGCGGCTCTGTGCATGTTGTGATTAATAACCAAGTTGGTTTCACAACTTCAAAGCTACAAGACACGCGTTCTACGGCTTACTGTACTGACGTTGCTAAGATGGTGGAAGCTCCTGTTTTCCATGTTAATGGCGATGATCCTGAAGCCGTGTTATACGTGACTCGCTTAGCGCTTGAGTTCCGTAACAAATTCAAGAAAGACGTGGTGATTGATTTAGTTTGTTACCGCCGTCATGGCCATAACGAAGCGGATGAGCCTAGCGCGACTCAGCCTGTTATGTACCAAAAAATTAAGAAGCATCCAACACCGCGCAAGATATATGAAAACAAACTCACGTCTAACGGCACGCTAAGCGCTGACGATAGCAAAAAGTTGGTTGATGATTATCGCGATATGTTGGATGAAGGAAAGTCGGTTGTTTTAAACCGTATTCCGACACATCGCAACGAATACAGCGTTGACTGGAGTCCTTTTGAGGGACAGTCTTGGCAGTCTCCTGCGGATACTTCAATTAAAAAAGCGAAGTTTAACGAATTAGCAGAGCGTATTTGCGACTACCCAGAAGAGCTTCCTTTGCAGCGCCAAGTTAAGAAAGTTATGGCTACACGCAAGGAAATGGCCAAGGGCGACGCTAAAATGGACTGGGGTTTCGCTGAAACACTTGCCTACGCGACTTTGTTGGATGATGGTTTTGAAGTGCGTTTGTGCGGCCAAGATAGTGGTCGTGGTACCTTCTCTCACCGTCATGCGGTCTTGCATGACCAAGATGATGCTGAAGTATATATTCCACTGCAGCATATTAAAGAAGAGCAGCCACGCTTTACCGTGATCGATTCTGTATTGTCAGAAGAAGCGGTCATGGCTTTTGAATACGGTTATTCAACCAATGAGCCGAATTCGATGGTGATCTGGGAAGCGCAGTTTGGTGACTTCGCGAATGGCGCACAAGTGGTAATCGACCAGTTTATCAGCTCAGGCGAACAGAAGTGGGGCCGTTTATCAGGTCTTACCTTGTTCTTGCCTCATGGCTATGAAGGCCAAGGTCCAGAGCACAGCTCGGCACGATTAGAGCGTTTCTTGCAACTATCAGCTGAGCAAAACATGCAGGTTGTAGTACCTTCTACGCCAGCACAAGCCTTCCATATGATTCGTCGTCAAATGGTTCGCGACTTGCGTAAACCTTTGATTGTGATGACACCAAAGAGCTTATTGCGTCATCGCGATGCGGTTTCTAGCGTTGAAGAGCTGACTAATGGCCAGTTCCAAAATGCGATTGATGAAATCGATAAAATCGTTAAAAAGAAGGTGGCACGGGTGGTCATGTGTTCCGGTAAAGTCTATTATGACTTACTGAAGAAACGTCGTGATGAAAAGCTCGATCACGTAGCGATTATTCGTATTGAGCAGCTGTATCCATTCCCTCATGACGAAGTTAAGAAAATTTTAGGCTCATACAAAAATGCTAATACTTTTGTGTGGTGCCAAGAAGAACCGCAAAACCAGGGCGCTTGGTATTGCAGCCGTCATAACTTAGATGACGCTGTACCAAACAAAGAGCCAGTGATTTTTGCGGGTCGAGCTGCTTCTGCTGCACCAGCAGTTGGCTATGCGAGCATTCATAACGAGCAGCAAGCAAAATTAGTAAACGATGCCTTAGGTCTTGATTAAGACAGTTAAGTTTGGCGTTGAGAAAACAGTATTTAAAATTAAATTAAGGTAAAAAAGGTTATAACATGGCTATCGAAATTAAAGTTCCTGTGTTGCCTGAATCAGTAGCGGATGCAACGATTGCTACTTGGCACGTTAAGCCAGGTGAAGCGGTATCTCGTGATCAGAACTTGGTCGATATTGAGACTGATAAAGTAGTGTTGGAAGTTGTAGCGCCAGAAGACGGTGCAATTTCTGAAATTTTGAAAGAAGAAGGTGACACGGTTCTTCAAGAAGAAGCGATTGCTAATTTTGAAGCTGGCGCTGGTTCTGATTCAAAAGATGATTCTTCAGAAGAAAAGAAAGAAGAGTCGAAGTCTGATGATAAAGCTGACGCTAAGGCCGATGATAAACCTGCTGAACCTTCAAAGGACACTGATGTTTTATCGCCAGCAGTTCGCCGTTTAGTCGCCGAACATAACCTTAACCCAGCTGATATCCCTGCAACGGGTAAGGGTGGGCGTTTAACTAAAGAAGACGTCGAAAAGTTTATTAAAGACGGTGGTAAGAAATCGGCACCGGCAGCTAAGGGCTCTTCTGATGCTCCTGTGGCTGCGGGATTGCGTGAAGAAAAGCGTGTTCCAATGACACGTTTACGTAAGATGATTGCTACTCGTTTAGTTGAAGCGCAACAAAACGCAGCGCTACTAACGACCTTCAACGACATCAACATGAAAGAAGTTGTTGAACTTCGCGCGCGCTACAAAGAACAATTCGAGAAAGTTCATGAAACACGTTTAGGCTTCATGTCTTTCTTCGTTAAAGCAACGGTCGAAGCTCTGAAACGTTACCCAGCGGTTAACGCTTCAATTGACGGTGACGACATTGTTTATCATGGTTACTACGATATCGGCGTAGCTGTATCGTCACCACGTGGCTTGGTTGTGCCAGTATTACGTGATGCCGACACGATGAGCCTTGCTGACATCGAAGCTAAGATTCGTGAGTTTGGTCAAAAAGCTCGCGATAATAAATTGACTGTCGAAGAGATGACAGGCGGCACCTTTACTATCTCTAACGGTGGTGTATTTGGCTCGCTTATGGCGACACCAATTATTAACCCACCGCAAAGCGGTATTTTAGGTATGAACCGTATGGAAGACCGTCCAGTTGTTATTGATGGCGAGATCGTTATTCGCCCAATGATGAACGTCGCGCTTTCATATGACCATCGAATCATTGATGGCCGTGAATCAGTTGGCTTCTTGAAAACGATTAAAGAGTTTATTGAAGACCCAGCTCGCATTTTATTGGATGTTTAGTCTATAAGTATCAAATACAGCCGGATAGTTACTATCCGGCTTTTGTCTTTTTAATTAACGTGAAATTAGGAACATCAAAATGAACCTACACGAGTATCAAGGTAAACAATTATTCCGTGAATACGGTTTACCAGTATCTGAAGGTTATGCAGTCGATAATCCTCAGTCTGCTTTTGAAGCAGCTGGCCAAATCGGTGGCGACATGTGGGTGGTTAAAGCTCAGGTGCACGCTGGTGGCCGTGGTAAAGCGGGCGGTGTAAAGCTAGTTAAAACTAAAGATGAAGTGAAAGAGTTCGCTAAGCAATGGCTTGGTAAGAACTTAGTAACTTATCAAACAGACGCAAATGGTCAGCCAGTCAGCAAAATCTTAGTTGAGTCTTGCACAGACATTGCTCAAGAGCTTTATCTAGGTGCTGTTATCGATCGTTCATCACGTCGCGTTGTCTTCATGGCTTCGACAGAGGGTGGTGTTGAGATTGAGAAAGTTGCTGAAGAAACGCCTGAAAAGATTCTTAAGGCTACAATTGACCCGTTAGTAGGCCCACAGCCTTACCAAGGTCGAGAGTTAGCGTTCAAGCTTGGCTTAGAAGGTAAGCAGGTTAAGCAATTCACTCATATCTTTATTCAGTTAGCGAAAATGTTTGCTGAAAAAGATTTAGCGTTGCTTGAAATCAACCCTCTAGTAATTAAAGAAGACGGTGATCTACACTGCTTAGACGCTAAGATTAATATTGATGGTAACGCTATGTTCCGTCATAACAAATTGTCGGAAATGCACGATCCTTCGCAAGAAGATGAGCGTGAAGCGCATGCGGCTAAGTTTGAGCTTAACTATGTGGCTCTAGACGGTAATATCGGTTGTATGGTTAATGGTGCTGGTCTTGCGATGGGCACGATGGACATCATCAAGTTACACGGTGGTGAACCAGCAAACTTCCTAGATGTAGGTGGTGGTGCAACTAAAGAGCGTGTTTCTGAAGCGTTTAAAATTATCCTTTCAGACGACAACGTTAAAGCTGTATTGGTTAATATTTTTGGTGGTATCGTTCGTTGTGACCTTATCGCTGAAGGTATTATCGGTGCGGTTAAAGAAGTTGGTATCGAAGACCCTGTGGTTGTTCGCCTTGAAGGTAACAACGCTGAGTTAGGTACTAAAGTTCTTGCCGAGTCAGGTTTAAATATTATCGCGGCAGAAAGCTTAACTGACGCAGCCAAAAAAGTTGTTGCTGCAGCGGAGGGCAAATAATGAGTATTTTATTAACTAAAGACACTAAAGTTATTTGTCAGGGTATCACTGGTTCTCAGGGTACTTTCCACACTGAACAAGCGATCGAGTACGGTACTAACATGGTTGGTGGCGTTACTCCTGGTAAAGGTGGTCAAACGCACCTAGGTTTACCAGTATTCAACACAGTAGCTGAAGCGGTTGAAGAAACCGGCGCAGAAGCATCGGTAATCTACGTACCGGCGCCATTCTGTAAAGACTCTATCTTAGAAGCTGCAAACGCAGGTATTCAGCTAGTTATCTGTATTACAGAAGGTATTCCTACTCTTGATATGTTAGAAGCTAAAATCGTATGTGATCGCTTAGGCGTACGTTTAATTGGCCCTAACTGTCCTGGCGTTATTACTCCGGGTGAAAGCAAGATTGGTATTATGCCAGGTCATATCCATAAACCAGGTAAAGTCGGTATTGTTTCGCGCTCAGGTACTTTAACGTACGAAGCCGTTAAGCAAACTACTGACTATGGTTTTGGTCAGTCGACTTGTGTTGGTATCGGTGGTGATCCAATCCCAGGTTCTAGCTTTATCGACATTTTAGAATTGTTCGAAAAAGATCCTGCGACTGAAGCTATTGTGATGATTGGTGAAATCGGTGGTTCTGCTGAAGAAGAAGCGGCAGCTTACATCAAAGAAAACGTCACTAAGCCTGTCGTATCTTATATTGCAGGTGTTACTGCACCTCCTGGTAAGCGTATGGGTCATGCTGGTGCTATTATTGCTGGCGGAAAAGGTACAGCGGCAGAAAAGTTTGCTGCGCTTGAAGACGCCGGTGTTAAGACTGTTCGTTCATTAGCAGACATCGGTTCTGCCATGAAAGAAATTACTGGGTGGTAATTATCATCTAGTCAGTATCGAAAGACACATAGCCTTAAAAAAGCCGAGAATTGTTGAGATTCTCGGCTTTTTTGCGTCTTGGCCACGTAATTACTTGTTTTTCTGACTTTTGTCATATTTATTAACATTTACTACCTATACTGTTACAAAGCTTTATAAGATACTTTGGGTGGCTCATTATCTTGGGGGTACTTCTTGGTAATGAATGACAATTAACTAATAACACACCTACATATTGTGGAAATACAGATTATAGAGGGATATCTATGACGTTGAAATTCAAGAAAACATTCCTAGCGATCGCATTGGCGACAGGCATGGGAGCCGCTTACGCAGAACTGCCAGATGGCGTGGATAAAATAACTTCGGTTGAGGGTATAACCGAATATCGTTTGGATAATGGACTTCAAGTCCTGTTATTCCCAGACCCAAGCCAAGAAACAGTAACAGTCAATATTACTTACCATGTCGGTTCTAAGCATGAAAACTATGGCGAAACAGGCATGGCTCACTTGCTAGAGCATTTAGTGTTCAAAGGTAGTCCTAAATACCCAAATGTGGATGATGAGCTTTCTGAGCATGGTACCGAAGCTAATGGTACAACTTGGTACGATCGTACGAATTATTATGAAACCTTTACGGCAACGCCTGAGAACATTGGCTGGGCTTTAGATTTTGAAGCCGACCGAATGATTAACTCGTTCATCGCAAAAAAAGATTTAGACACAGAGATGACCGTGGTTCGTAACGAGCTAGAGAACGGAGAGAACAATCCTTTTCGTGTATTAATGCAACGTTTAATGTCGACAGCTTATGATTGGCATAACTATGGTAAATCGACTATTGGCGCACGCTCTGACTTAGAAAACGTTGATATTGCCAACCTCCAAGCGTTTTACCGTAAGTATTATCAACCAGATAATGCAACCCTGATCGTTTCAGGGAAAATCGACGAAGAAAAAATTATTGAGCAAATTGAACAAGAGTTTGGTGATATTCCAAAACCAGAGCGAGTCATTCGTGAGCTGTATACTGAAGAGCCAGTTCAAGATGGTGAAAGACGTGTAGTCGTGCGCCGTCCGGGTGATGTGCAAATGGTAGGTGTACTGTATAAAACGCCTGCGGGGCCCTCTGAAAAGTTTGCAGCCACTCAGGTTTTAACTCAAATCTTGGGTGATAGCCAGACAGGTCGCTTGCACGATGAGTTGGTTAAAAGCGGCCTAGCTGCATCAGCCTTTGGTTTCCCTTTCCAGTTAGGTGAGCCAGGTGCTTTGTTATTCGGTGCTCAGGTTGCTAAAGATAAAGACATTAAGAAAACAGAAGACGCTTTTCTTAAAGCGTTAGAAAACATTGACGATAACCCAATCACGAAAGATGAGGTTGAGCGAGCAAAAACAAAAATCCTAAAAGAGATTGAGCTGAGCTTTAACTCTTCACAAAGTATTGCTTTAGAGCTTACGGAGTGGGTCGGTATGGGCGACTGGAGGCTATTGTTCTTAAACCGAGATCGTCTAGAGAGTGTTACTGTAGAGGATGTCCAAGCTGCGGCAGAAGAGTACCTAGTCAATGACAATCGTACTTTAGGCTTGTTCTTACCTGAGCAAGAACCTGATCGAGCAGATACTATTGCGCGCCTGTCTGCTGATGACGTTGAAGCTATGCTAAAAGACTACAAAGGACGCGAGGCAGTTGCACAGGGCGAAGACTTTGATCCATCTCAAGATAACATTGACTCTCGTACCGTTGAGGCGACATTAAGCAATGGTGCTAAAGTGGTTTACTTGCCGAAAAAGACTCGTGGTGAGTCGGTTGTTGCGAGTATCAGCTTAGATCTGGGCAACTTAGAAGATTTACGTAACAGTGGTGTGGTTCCTTCTATTGCTGCTGGCATGCTAGAACGCGGTACAACAGATCTGACGCGTGAAGAGTTACAGGCAGAGTTTGACCGTTTAAAAGCTAATGTCAGTGTCAACGGAGGCACGACAAGTGTGAATGTAAACGTTCAAACTAAGAAAGAAAACTTAGCAGAAGTTTTAAAGCTGGTTGAGGACGTGCTTAAAAATCCAAGCTTTAATGCAGAAGAACTAGAAGTCTTAAAGCGTGAGCGTATCGTTGGCCTAGAGCAGCAAAAACAACAGCCACAAACGCAGGTGTTTATGCAGTTAAGCCGTCACTTGAATCCGTATGACGAGTCTCACCCTTACTACAGTATGAGTATTGATGAGCAAATTGAAGCGATTAAGAAAGTGACTCCTGAACAACTCGAAGCGTTCCACAGCAACTTTGTCGGAGCTCAAGATGCAGACATCGCCTTAGTTGGTGATTTTGATAAAGATCAGATGCAGAAAGTTTTAGAACAGACTTTAGGTAACTGGAATGCTGACGTTGAGTACGAACGTATCGCTACAACGGCCTCAGACGTTGAGTCTATCAACAAGTTTGTGGACACGCCCGACAAAGCAGGCGCTGCTTTTGGAGCAATGACGCAAATTCCACTGAGTGATAATCATCCTGATTATCCTGCACTGGTTGTTGCGAACCACATCTTTGGCGGTGGTTTCTTAAATAGCAGACTAGCAACACGACTTCGCCAAAAAGAAGGGTTAAGTTATGGCGCTGGCGCTTTCATCAATGCCAGCTCTCGTGATGACAATGCCACTTTTATTGCGTATGCGATTTGTGCACCTGAAAACTTGGCAAAAGTCGAAACTGGCTTTAAAGAAGAGTTTGAGAAAGTTATCGACGATGGCTTTACTCAAGAAGAACTCGATGCCGCTGTTAAAGGTATGGTGCAAAACCGTCGCATAGATCGTGCTAAAGATAGTCGATTGGTCGGAACTTTGGCCGGTAACCTAGACTTAGACCGCACTATGGAGTGGGATAAAGAGTTTGAGCAAGCGATAAAGTCGCTTACAGTGGAAGACATCAATAAAGCATTCCGTGAGCACTTAAGCTTAGATAATATTTCTATTATTAAAGCGGGTGATAAATCAAAAACAGAATAGCTTTTGGTAAGTAAATAAAAAGCCGCGGCTTGGTATCTAGGCCGCGGTTTTTTTTATGAGTTTTTTGTAGCGCTAAAAACTACCAAGAGTAGTTGACGGTGTAAGTAACTGTTTTCTTCCCATTAGCTGGGATATCGACGTCGAAGTGAATATGGCGAGCGTCTTGTTTGGTAAAGTCATGTGACTTGCGACCAATCTCCCATTCAGACCAACGATATAAGGTTTCACGAATCACAACTTTGGCGTCTTCTGGCTTATGGTTCTTCAAGGTGATTTCAAAGCTCTCGCTCATGGTTCGAGCTTTAGTATCGACTCGATAGTCCGTTTGCTTGCGCTCACCTTTAATGTCGAAAGCATTGCCCATCTTGATTAAGACATCTTCATCTTTTGGCGTATGGTCAATAATATCTTCACCAATAAACTCTAAACTACCGTCAGAATCCTTCTGATTGACGCGAATACGCCCAGCAGGCAAAGGCATACCCATGTTGTTGTCTTCGCTGTTGTTAAAGCGTAGGTAAACGTTAACATCGCCTTGAGTATTACGCCCATAGTTTTGGTTAGTGTTTAATCCACCGTAGCCATATTGACTTGAGGCATCGAACACCAGCTCTTTGTTGCAGCTAATCGAGCTGACCGAAGGAAAGAGTTCAAGTTGTTTTGTTGAGTTGTCAGGAAGCGTAGCAGGGCGCCCTAAGGTATACAGGTGATACTCGAAGAAAGCCTTTTCTTCAAAACCAGCGGAACTATCTGCCATTGATGCCATTTTCTCATAAACCGCGCGGCCTCTTGTCGGCTGTTGTGGTTGAGCACGATTGACATCGCCAGCGATTAGTTTCAACTTTGCTTCTTCAAAGCTGGCGCCGGACTGGTTAATAATGCTGACCCAAGCCGACAAGTCGAGGTTACAGCTGTTTGAGTTATCGCTTTCTTCACTATAAACCACGTTATAGTCCGACCACCAAGTCATGCCCTCTGTCTGATAACTCAGCTCGATATCATGTTTTCCCGGTTTGGTCGCATTCAAATCCCAAATTAGTGTGGGCTTGGTGCGCAGTCCTCCAGGCAACTGTGGGAATTTAATATTGCTGTAGTTGCTGATGCTATGGATGCTTCCTCGTGAGTCCTTTAGGACTAAGCCACCTGTTGCACTGATCAGCTCACCTTCAATCTGGTTAATATCATCACCTTGAACTTGCTTAACTGTTATTGTTTTTCCTAAGTAACGTTGAAGCAGTTTTTGCTGGCTCACAAGGTCAAATTGATAATTTTGCTCTAGTACATGGGCTTCAGGATCGGTTAATGAGCGAAATGCTACTGTAGTCGGGTCTAAAAGTGCTGCTACATTGTTAACTTCGAGGCGGTTAATGCCTGTTTTGATGTTGTGAGTTTGAGTGCTTCTGATGACCGCGTAGCCAGGAACATTGTAATTACCGTGGTGTTGTCCTGGAACGGGACGATAAACGTTAGGTGAAATAGATCCTGGTTGGGCGCTGCTATAAATAGTGATGGCTTCGCTCGATTTCGCATGGCTCATGGTGGTTGCTCCTAAGCTGGCAGTTATCAAGAATGCCAATAGGCTATGTGAATTATGTTTAATACGCATAAAGTTTCCCTTGTGTTTCTTAAGTACTAACACTATAAACGTCAGAGTAGCTTAAAAGGGTTAAGTTGTTCAAAATTTTTTCAACATAGGTTTACGTATGTTTAATGTAAGACATTTACTGATTATTTCCTTGGGACTGATAACGCTAGTGTGTTCGCCATCTCTTATCGCTAAAGAATACAGCGGTGTGATTGCCGAGAAGAGCAAGATTGAGTTTAGCGGTGTCCAAAATCGAAAAAATGCCTTCACAGGCCACTTTAAAAAGTACGATGTAGAAGCGAGTTTTGACAGTAATGCTCTAGAGAATAGCAATATTACCGTGATGATCGAGCTAAGTTCGTTGGAAAGCGGCAGTGAAAAACGTGACACAAAGCTCAAAAAAGGAAACTGGTTTGATATTGATAACACTCCTAGAAGTTACTTTAAGTCAGAGTCAATAAAGCCTGTATCCGACGGTATTTACGAGATCCAAGGGCAGCTTGAAATTAAAGGAATAACAAAGCCTTACAGCTTCACATTAGAAATACGTGAACTAGTCGACTTGTTGAATCTGTCAGGCAATTTTACAATTAACAGGCTCGATTTTGACCTTGGTCTAGGAGCTTGGAAGAATCCAGACTGGGTCAAGCATGAAGTTGAAGTCGAGTTTGATATAACTGTTAAAAAGAAGACAGAATAGGATAAAAAATTTCATAGGGATGGGCTAACAGTTATTGGTATAAACCATATAGCAAATAGAGTGATAAAATGTTTAAACCGTTCCTAGCTGGAGTATTGTTATTAGCTGCATCATCAGTAGCGAAAGCAGAGGTTCTTGATATTGATGATCACATGGCTGATAAAATCGTATCGATTTGTAAGTTTGTTCAAGGTGAAGGGCATCCCGAACAGTTAAGGCTGAAAGGTATGGCTTGGTGTAAAGTTGGCGTTGATTATCTGCCAGAAGAGTTTAAACGCCAAAAGAAACTGGTGAATCACCTATACGGTTCTGATAACTACAAACACTTGCTGCAAAAAGACGAATTTACTTCTCAATTGAAAAAAGCCCGCCGCAGAATTGCAGAGATTTCTTTAGGGATGTAGTTCTTGAGTTTTTAAATAAGTTTAATAGAAAAGCGCCTAAATGGCGCTTTTTTTGTATTTTAATAAGAGTTATATGTAAGGACTTTACTTAATCTACAATTTGTATAGTATTTTGAGATAAATATTTGTGACGTAAAACAATAACATTACCACAGGGAAGGACTACCTCATGAAGACTTTAACATTATTCCTATTTGGACTTGCAACAGGCTTATTTCTTAGAAGGTTTTTGTCCATACCACTTTGGTTGGAAATAACGATTATTGCGGTTATAGCATTACTATTATGGTTTCTCTCTTCAAATAAAATGTTTTTGAAAGAAAAGCCTGAGTCAAAAGAATAGTGTTGAGCTAACTAAAAAGATAAAAGCGCCGAAACGGCGCTTTTTTGTGCTTATTACAGTTTTAAGTTTATAAGCTAGGAAGCTCTAACTCTTTAGCGAACTGGTTAAATAAGCCGCTGTCGATTAACTCACGAATGGCTTCAATATCTGGGCCAAAGTGACGGTCTTTTTCGTAATAAGGAACTTTTTCACGAATCGCATCATAGGCTTTTTGCAGTGTTGCAGAGGTTTTTAGTGGCGCTCTGAAGTCTAGACCTTGCGCTGCACTTAATAACTCAACCGCAATCACGCCAGCAGTGTTGAAGTTCATATCTCGTAGACGTCTTGCCGCGAAAGTAGCCATAGAAACGTGATCTTCTTGGTTGGCCGACGTTGGCAAACTATCTACCGAAGCAGGGTGCGCCAAAGTTTTGTTTTCTGAAGCTAGTGCAGCAGCAGTAACCTGCGCAATCATAAAGCCTGAGTTAACGCCGCTGTCTTCAACCAAGAAAGCTGGTAGGCCGCTTAGATGTTTATCAAGCATAAGGGCAATACGACGTTCGACAATAGCACCGACTTCGGCAATAACCACAGCTAATAAATCAGATGACATAGCAACTGGCTCTGCGTGGAAGTTACCACCAGAAATAATGTCACCGTCTTCTGGGAAGACTAGCGGGTTATCAGAAACCGCATTAGCTTCTGTTAGAAGCACTGAAGCAGCGAAACGCATGTGGTCAAGCGCAGCGCCCATGACTTGAGGTTGGCAACGTAAAGAGTAAGGGTCTTGAACTTTATCGCAGTCTTCGTGAGATTCGTTTAATTCACTGCCTTTAATGAGGTTAAGTAACGATAGAGCCACTTTCTTTTGACCATCGTGGCCACGTACTTCGTGAATTCGTGCATCAAACGGCGCAACCGAACCTAGCACTGCGTCTACCGTTAAACCGCCAGCAACGATGGCAGCTGAGAAATTGTTCTCTGCGCCGAATAAGCCAGCAAGCGCTAACGCTGTAGAACATTGTGTACCATTCAGTAGCGCTAAGCCTTCTTTGGCAGCTAGCGTTAATGGCTCTAGACCGGCAGCTTTTAAGCCTTCGACGGCACTCATGATTTTGCCGTTATGACGAACTTCGCCAACGCCGATCAGCGTGCAACTCATGTGAGCGAGAGGTGCTAAATCGCCAGACGCGCCGACAGAGCCTTTTTCAGGGATACATGGATAAACTTCATGGTTCACCAGTTTAATTAGCGCATCAACAGTCTCGCGACGCACGCCTGAGTGGCCTTGTGATAGGCTAGATAGCTTAAGCACCATCAATAAACGAACCACGTTATCAGGCAGTAATTCGCCAATACCCGCTGCGTGAGAAAGTACTAAGCTTTCTTGAAGCAGTTCTAACTTCTCGCGTGGAATACGAGTCGAGGCGAGTAAGCCGAACCCCGTATTAATGCCGTAAACCGTTTCATTGTTTTCTACGACATCTGCCACCGTTTGCGCTGAACGATCGATGACAGGGTAAAAGTCAGCGTTGAGTTCGATCTGACAAGGTTTCGAGTAAATATCTCGACAATCGGCAAGCGTTAGCTCGCCCGGTGTTAATGTATAAGTTGTCATATAGTGATACCTTTAAATTCTGTTGGCAAAACTGCTGTCAGTTCTTACTTAACCATGGGCAGGTTTAAGTTATTTTCTTTAGCGCATTCAACGGCAGCGTCGTAGCCAGCATCCGCGTGGCGCATAACGCCAGTTGCAGGGTCGTTGAACAACACGCGGTCGATGCGCGCGGCTGCTTCATCCGTACCATCGCAGCAAATTACTACCCCTGAGTGCTGCGAGAAGCCCATGCCAACGCCGCCGCCGTGATGCAGCGATACCCAAGTCGCGCCACCAGCGACGTTCAACATGGCGTTCAATAACGGCCAATCTGACACAGCGTCTGAACCATCTTGCATGCCTTCGGTTTCGCGGTTTGGACTGGCGACTGAGCCTGAGTCTAAGTGGTCGCGACCAATGACGACAGGTGCTTTTAATTCACCGTTTTTGACCATTTCATTAAACGCTAAACCGAGTTTATGACGTAAGCCTAAACCCACCCAGCAGATACGCGACGGCAAGCCTTGGAACTGAATACGTTCTTTCGCCATGTCGAGCCAGTTATGCAGATGCGGATCGTCGGCGATGATTTCTTTAACTTTTTGATCGGTCTTGTAAATATCTTCTGGATCACCCGAGAGCGCTGCCCAGCGGAATGGGCCAATACCACGGCAGAAAAGAGGGCGGATATAAGCTGGTACAAAGCCAGGGAAATCAAAAGCATTTTCAACGCCTTCTTCCAGCGCCATTTGGCGAATGTTGTTACCGTAATCCACCGTTGGAATGCCTGCGTGAGCAAAATCAACCATCGCTTTAACTTGAACGGCCATGGATTGCTTGGCTGCTTTGGTCACTTCTTCAGGGGCTGACTCAGCTTTTTCACGCCATTCTTCAAGCGTCCAGCCCTGTGGTAAATAACCGTTAACGGGATCATGTGCTGACGTTTGATCTGTGACTAAGTCTGGCTTAACACCGCGCTTTTGTAATTCAGGGAATACGTCAGCCGCGTTGCCAAGTAGGCCAATCGAAATGGCTTCGCCCTTGTCCAATGCTTCTTGTAGCATTACCATGGCTTCATCAATGCTGGTGGCTTTTTTGTCAACATAGCCAGTGCGCATGCGGAAATCGATACGAGTTTCGTCGCACTCAACGGCAATCATGCAATAGCCCGCCATGGTTGCGGCTAATGGTTGCGCGCCACCCATGCCACCAAGACCGCCGGTTAAAATCCACTTACCCGTGGTATTTCCATCGAAGTGCTGACGGCCCGCTTCGACAAAGGTTTCGTAGGTGCCTTGGACGATGCCTTGGCTACCAATATAAATCCACGAACCCGCCGTCATCTGGCCGTACATCATTAAACCTTTACGATCTAACTCGTTAAAATGCTCCCAGTTTGCCCAGTGTGGCACCAGGTTTGAGTTAGCGATTAAAACGCGCGGTGCGTCAGCGTGGGTTTTGAAAACGCCAACAGGCTTGCCGGACTGGACTAAAAGTGTTTCGTCGTCGTTCAGCTCTTTTAGAGATTCTACGATTTTGTCGTAGCACTCCCAGTTACGTGCGGCACGACCAATACCACCATAAACCACTAAGCCCTGCGGATGCTCCGCAACGTCAGGATCGAGGTTGTTCATTAACATACGAAGCGGTGCCTCGGTTAACCATGATTTTGCGTTTAACTCTGTGCCATGTGGCGCTCTAACTTCTCGGCTTTCATCAAAACGCTTCTTTTCAAAAGAGTTGTTCGACATTTTGATTCCTCTCAATTGTTTTATTTGTCTGAGCTACAGCTCAGTCAGTTGATGTTCGGTAGTAAATCGTCCTGTTAGCTTAAAACGGCTAGCAGGGTGGAATAGTTGGCAATAGCTGACCAATAAGTCTTTTGACCATGTGGTTCTATCTATTGATAGCACTGGCTCATGTTCTTGCAGCTTTAGCGTCACCCGCATAAAGGGATCCGCTTCTTTGGCCTCGATTTGATGCTCAGCTTGCGTTAATGGCGCCACTTCGGACAAATAAACATTTGGCGTCATTTCATTAAAGTTTTGTTTTAAGTAATCCGGTGCAGCCTTTGGGTTAACGTAGCGCTGTTCGATCTGAATCGGCTTATTGTTTTCTTTATGTACCATGATCGAGTGGAAAATATCTTCGCCTTCTTCTAAATCAAAGTAATGCAACAAGTGAATAGGGCAGTGTTCTTTTTGCAATAAAATCAGTTCATTGGAATATTCATTGCCACGTTCTTTAACTTCATCAGCGATGTTTCGGATCTCGAGCATCGGCGAGTGAAGTTTTTTAGGGGCAACGAAAGTGCCGCGTCCTTGGGCTCGGTATAAGATGCCTTCCTCGGTTAGCTCGTCCAAAGCGCGCCGCGCCGTCATGCGGCTAACACCACAGGTTTCGACTAGCTCGTTTTCAGACGGCACACGCTTGTGCTCAGCCCAGCTTCCGTCTTCAATGCCTTGTTTTATAAAGTTTTTTACCACCATATAGCGGCGAGTGTTCGGATCGGTCATTAGCTATTGCTTAAGAGTTATTTTTGTCCGTATCATGTCTTGAACCCAGCAAAAATTCCTGTATGCTAAGTTGTATATACAAGTTGAACTATACTAATAAATGCGTACGCTTTTCAAGCGTAAATAGCAAAGACGAGTGAAAATAGAAGTAACGAAAAGGCGAGTAGCACTGATGAGTTCTGAATCATTAACTGAACGATTTAAAAGGCAAGAGATATACCCTAATGAATTCAATCACTTGGCGCACTTAAAAGTCGCTTGGGATTATATCCATGAATATTCTATGGTCGAGGCGCGTGAAAAATTTCATCAGGATATTATTAAGCTGACTAAGGTTCTTGGTGCCGAAGAAAAGTACCATCGAACGCTGACCGACTTCTTTTTAGATTACTTATACCAAGTGAAGTGGTACTTAAACCATAACGGCACAAGTTCAGAGTCATGGGCTTTAGTTGAGCAGGAATGTTCGTTACTGATCAAAAATGCCAAAAAGCTGATTAGTTACTATTACAGCGATGAATTAATCAACTCAGATCTGGCGCGAACCCAGTATGTCGACGCCGATATTATGCCGCTGGATAGAGCCAGTTTACGTTTCAGTGAGGCTGAGATACCGGTATTCGATTTAGTTGAGCAAGATTCGCCGCTTATTGTTTCCATGCCGCATCACGGGCAGTTTATCCCGTATGATGTGTTAGAGCAGATGACGGACACCGCCTTAATTAGCGCCGATACCGACTGGTATCTAGTGCAGCTTTATGACTTTTTAGAAGAGCTAAACGTCACTCGAATCAATGCCAATTACTCACGTTACCTGATTGATTTAAATAGGGATAGCAGCGGAAAGGTATTGTACAAAGGCGCCGACAATACCGAGCTTTGCCCAACATCGACCTTTGATTTAGAACCACTATACGAAGAAGACGAAGAGCCTGATGCGCAAGAAGTTGCGCGCAGAACAGAACTGTACTGGAAACCTTATCATCAAGAGCTAGAGCGCCTAATTAAACAAGCCAAAGACAGGTTCGGCTACTGTTTGCTGTTTGAAGCCCACACCATTCAATCCCACGTACCGCGCTTCTTCGACGGCCAACTGCCAGACTTTAACTTCGGCACTAACGAAGGCCAAACCGTAAACGACCAGCTTAAAGCAGTACTCGAAAATTTCGATACAGGCGACTACTCAAAAATCATCAACGGACGCTTTAAAGGTGGCTTTATTACCCGCCAATACGCCAAACCAGACGATAATATCTTCACCATTCAATTAGAGTTGTCGCAAATTACTTATCTGGATGAAAAATTGAGGTTGCTTGATCACGACAAAGCGAAAAAGGTTAGAAGTGTCATTAAGCAATTGGTTTTGGGGGTGGCTAGTTGTTTAGAGTAAGATTAGCCATCCTGTAAAGATTCCCACTCGGCTACTTTATCTCGTATTTGTATAAAGTCAGGAGATTTTCTCCACACTTTAATGAACCCCGTAACTTCGTTTATTGTAACTTTCTTAAGTTTGCAACGATTTACAAAAGGACGATAGTATTTTAACTCTTTCTCAAGCGGGGTATCGGAGCAAGCTATGAAGTATAGAGCATGTATGAGAGCATCTCGGTGTCTTTTTTCTTTTTTAAGAAGACGAGCCATAGCTCTGTGTACTCTGCCGATTAACGCAAGCGTTTGATCTTTAGTAAAGTTTTGTTTTTCTGCGTGTTTTAGATAAAGTAAACTCATTTCTTGGTAACATCCCCACGCAGTATCAAATTTTCCAGACGCAATAGCCTCTCGCGCTTCAGTTCCTTTATGGGCAGCTTGACCTAGGTAGTCATCAAGAAAGTGACCGCTTTTATTCAGCTCAGGTAGGTCTATTCCGTACTTTTTCACATCAAATCTACACTTGTTTTTGAGGTTAAAAAACTCTAACTAAATTATTTCCGCCTAACTGATAACTTAACTGGTTTGGGTGTTCGATATCCCACAGTGCGAGTTCGGCTTTTTTGCCAACCTCTATACTTCCGACTTTATCTTCTAAGCCTAGAGCTTTGGCGGCGTTGATGGTGACGCCTTGTAGGGCTTCGAGTGGCGTCATGCGGAAGAGGGTGCAGGCCATGTTAAGCATGAGCAATAGTGATTGTGCTGGTGATGTGCCGGGGTTGCTGTCGGAGGCGACGGCAATCGGTACGCCTGCTTGGCGCAGTTCATCCATTGGCGGTAGCTTGGTTTCGCGTAGGAAGTAGAAAGCACCGGGTAGTAACACGGCGACAGTGCCGCTGTTGGCCATCTTGTCGATAGAGTCTTGTGATAAGTACTCTAAATGATCCGCGGATAGGGCGTTATAGTCTGCGGCTAATCCTGCACCAGATTGGTCCGATAACTGTTCGGCGTGCAGCTTTACTTTTAAACCGTGCTGCTGTGCGGCTTTAAAGACGCGCTCGGTTTGCTCATAAGTAAAGCCAATGTTCTCACAAAAAGCGTCGACGCAGTCTGCTAAACCTTGTTCAGCGATTTTAGGGATCATGTCGTTACACACGAGATCGATGTAACCATCAGAATTGTCCTTAAATTCTGGCGGCAGGGCATGTGCGCCAAGGAAGGTTGTACTGATGCGAATAGGGAATTCTTGCTCCAGTCGCTTCGCGACTTTGAGCATTTTGATTTCGTTCTCAGTATCTAAACCATAACCAGATTTGATTTCAATCGTGGTGACGCCTTCGTCGATAAAGCTTTCCAGGCGCTTAGCGGCGCTTTGGAAGAGTTCTTCTTCAGTGGCTTCGCGAGTGGCTTTAACGCTCGAAATAATACCGCCACCGGCTTTGGCGATCTCTTCGTAGGCTACGCCATTGAGGCGCATTTCAAATTCGTTGGCACGATTGCCGCCGTAGACAAGGTGCGTGTGGCAGTCGATTAAGCCGGGTGTGAGCCATTGGCCTTGTGCATCAATGGTTTCTTTGCTGTTTACTTCTGTGTCATAGTCACCGAGATAAGTGATAACGCCACCAGTTACGCCAACCATGCCGCTTTCGATGACACCATAGGGATTGTCATCGCTGGCGTACTGTTCGGACAAGGTCGCGATATTGACGTTGTGAATAATGTAATCAAAAGGTTTCGTTTCACTCTGGCTCATATTATGATCCTGATATTGTTTTAACTATTTCACTCGACACTATGACAAGTATTCACCCGCAACAGATTTTTGCTAAATCAATACTGTTGGCCGATGGCTGGCAGGAGAACGTGTTGTTGGAGCACGATTCTAATGGGGTTATCACTAAAATTAAACCACAAACCGAGAAACCCGCAAACTTTAGTGGAAAAGTGATTAATGGAGCGGTGATACCTGGCATGGTGAATAACCACTCTCATGCGTTCCAGTGGGCAATGGCCGGCTTGGGTGAAACCAGTGGAGACACAAAAGATAGCTTCTGGACATGGCGCAAGGCGATGTACGGCTTTGTGGAAAACATTGAGCCAGAAGACCTGAACCATATCGCCAGCGCGCTTTATATGCAGATGTTAAAAGCGGGTTACACCTCGGTCGGCGAGTTTCATTATCTGCATCATGACAAGAGCGGTAGTTTTTACGAGAATCCGGCGGAAATGTCGATGCAGATTTTTGAAGCAGGCAAAAACAGCGGTATTGATGTGACGTTATTGCCAGTTTTCTATCGCTACAGCGGTTTTGGGGCACAAGCTCCTAACGATGGGCAGAAGCGCTTTATTCACTCGCAGGATGATTACGGACACTTGTTAGAGCAGGTTCACTTACTGTCCTCTGAATATAATCAAAGTTATGGTATCGCGCCGCACTCGTTACGCGCGGTCGACAAAAGCGACCTTGAGTTCGCGGTTAAAGCGTTACGTTCTCATTCCGAAACAGCGCCAGTTCATATTCATATTGCGGAGCAAACTAAGGAAGTTGATGATTGCGTGTCCCACTATGGTCAGCGCCCTGTTGAATGGTTGTATGACAATTTAAGCCCTGATGATAAGTGGTGTTTAATTCATGCGACGCACTTAACCGACGGTGAGGTAAAGTCGATTGCCGAATCGAAAGCGGTGGTGTCGATTTGCACGACTACCGAAGCGAATCTTGGCGATGGGTTTTTCCCGGTGTTGGATTACAAAGCGCAAGGTGGCCGTTGGTCAGTGGGTAGCGATAGCCATATTTCTGTGAATGCGATTGAAGAATTACGTTGGCTGGAATACCAGCAGCGATTGCGTGAGCATTCAAGAACGGTATTGGTCGATGGCGCTAATAGCTCAACAGGACATTGGCTATGGACGCAGGCGGCGCAGGGTGGTGCACAAAGTTTACAACAGCCAGTTGGGCAGATTGGTGTTGGTTACAAAGCTAACTTAGTAGAGTTAAATTTAAATTCGATGACGTTTGTCGGCAAGAGTCAGCAACAGTTATTGGACGCCTTTATTTTTAACCATCAGTTTGTAAACGACGCGATAGCTTCGGTTTGGGTCAGAGGACAGAAAGTCGTCGACGATGGCGAGCATGCGTCGCAAGGTATCATTGAAGAGAACTTTAAAACCAGTCTTGGGCGTTTACAGACTAGTTAATACTTCTCCAAGCTTTTTAGGATCAACAGGCTTAGTGATGAACTGAGCCGTTTCAAGCTGGTTAAATGCTTCCGACTCGGCTATGCCGATGTCATGACTCACGATGATAATGTGTGGTTGGCTATCTAATTGTTGTCGCTCTTCCAAGAAGTTACTGAATGAAAACGATGGATCATCTTGAATGAAGTCTGAGTTGACTAAAATAGCATCGTAAGAATCATGACGAAGTTTTTGCAAGACAACTTGCTTTGTTGTTGCTTTATCAACATCAATTCCTAGCTTCGTTAGATACCCAATCAAGACCATTTTGTCGATCGGATCTGAATCGTAAACGAGAACATTTAAATTTAGTCCGAGTGATCGGATTCGTTCGGGTTGAGATTTTTTTTCTGTTTGATTAATAGTGTTTAGTGGCATTTCTAAGCGAATTTCATCGCTAAAATATAAGTATTCGCCGCCAAACTTCTTCAAGATATGTTTTGCCGAAATAAGTTGTATGTTATTGCTATGAACCGTAACCGGCAGTTCTTCTTTGAACTGAAACAGACTTTGTTGCTCCAGTGCTTGTAAAAATACCTCAGACTCAGAAGAGAATGAAATTCTGAGGTTAGCTGTGTCTTGGTAATCTTGGCGTAAATCAAAATGAATATTCAGCGTTTCATTCTCACAAATACCAATAAGTTGTTGTAATAATAGACGTAGCATTTGTTTGAACGATTTGTCATCTACATGAACTTGGTAGCTCATGCGGTTACCGCTAAAGGACTCTTGAATCAAAGTATTCTTTTCTTTGGCGAGATTCGACAGTTCAACCACGGTTTGCGATAAAAGATCGCGGCACCATACCAGTTGACGTGTTTGGTCGACAGGCTGTTTGATTACCTCATAAAACATCATTAAGTTGTTGATGGAACTGTTGAAGTTTTGCTGTGTGATGAAGCCAATAAACTCGTGCAATTCTGTGTTCGCATCGAGACGAGCCTTTTGAACTTCTGTTTTGAGGATGTTCAGCTTATGTCTTAAGTTTTGTGTTTTGATAACCTGTTGTTCAACGGCATTCAGTAGCTTTGAGCCTTCAGAGGTTTTTAAGCTTTCTCTAAATTCTTTGTAACTTTCAGAGTTATTTAACTGCTCAACAAGCTTGTTAACAACTTTTGATTGATGAGTCTGGCGAATTCTTAAGTATGCCCAGAATAAAGAAAGAGGGATGATGATGCCTAGGTTTAGCAGCAGGTGTAAAACACCATCATAAGCACGGCTGTATTTGTAAGGCGTGCTTGCAATTTGTAGTTGGCCTAAACGTCGATGATCATTTGCTGTGTTTTCCAGCAGCTGGCTTGGGAAGTTACTTTGGAAACTGGAGCTAAGGTTTTGCACAATATCACGATCGACTGTTTTTAACTCGATATTTTGTGAAATACCAATTAATCCGCGATTATCTACTTGTGAAACTACCGTACCTTGATTATCCAGAACCCTCACAAAAGCAATCTCGGGATTGTTACGTAAAGGAAATAGTGTTGACTCTAAGTCGGTAGTATTTCCGTAGCTCAGCCCGTACTCTATGCCAGGAGTGAAACTTGAAATGATCATGTCGCAGAGCTTTTGCTGCTGCTTCTGATGAGACTGCTCTAAGGAGCGGTAAAAGGCAAAGTTCACCACCAGCAATACGGCCACAAAGGCCAATGTATAGGCGATGCTGTATTGATGGCTGAGCTTTACTGTCTTCAAGCGGGCTTCCCTAAAGTAACTTTTTTGTCAGTGAGTCTGATTTAAGGTTCGAATGTACCCAATTGACTAGCGAATGTCCATTCACTTTAACTCTATGATTTAAAGGATAAAAACTGTCTCAATAGCCAGTGGAGCTATTAGTAATGGGGGAGAGGCTGTGAATGGTTTATCGATTAGCTACTGCTGTCTACCATATTGAGTGCTGTTTCTAGAGAATCAGCTTGGGCTTCAAATTCAACTCTATTATCACTACCAAAAGCACCTGACCAGTTGTCGGGTGGGGCAACTGGAGCTATTTCTAGAAGCTCCCAACTGGCTTCATCAATCTCTTCGATTTCGCCGCTATAATATTGAATTTCAATACATTCTTCATCGCGGTCAATAGCCACAACTTCAAAGTTCTCATCAAGATCCAGTCTTTTGTACCATTGGCCTCTTTCTGCTGTGATGGCCTGCGCCATATTTCCTCCTAGTAGTAAGGTTTTTCTTACTACTTTATCTTATTCCAGATTATCACATTGGTTAAAAAATGCACGATGCTATGCATGGTATTTGTCTAGTGGTTCAGATTTTCGAATTAAGAATTTAAGCTCTGATGGTAGTAATTACGGTACTTATTTCCTACAATAATGCCACCTAACAGACCAGACGGTATGTGAATTTTAATGACAATCAAATGTAAGGACATCATTTTAGCGACTTTACTTCTTAGTGCTTTTTCTACACACGGTGGATTAAGCGCTGCAGAGTGGAGTGGAGTGGTATCGGGAGAAGGGCGTTACTTTTTTGAAGAAGGCGACTTTGGGCAAGACCAAGAAGAGTTTTCAGTAGCTATTGAGCCTGAGTTCTACCACCGTTGGGAAGACTCTGACTGGAGTGTGGTATTCAAGCCATTTCTTCGTTGGGACAGCTTAGATGATGAGCGCACACATGCAGATATTCGTGAGCTGATGGTGCGTTATGTTGGCGATGAATGGGAGCTTAAAGCTGGTATGAGCAAGGTGTTTTGGGGCGTAGCAGAGTCTCAGCACTTGGTAGACATCATCAATCAGACAGATTTCGTTGAAAATATTGATGGGGAAGATAAGCTCGGGCAGCAGATGGTTGTGCTTTCAACGGAGCAGGACTTTGGGTTACTGGAGTTATTTTTATTACCAGGCTCGCGGGAAAGAACTTTTGCCGGTGAAGAAGGGCGCTTTCGTTTTCCTCTGACCTTAGATGAAAACAATCCTATTTACGCTGACGAAGATGGAAAGCAAAGGTTAGATGGCGCCATTCGCTGGTCGAAATGGATTGGTGATTGGGACATTGGCTTGTCACACTTTTCAGGAACAAGCCGAGAACCTTTGTTTGTGGTTGATTCCGCTAATCCTTTACAGCCTCAGTTAAGACCTTTGTACGTGACCATTGATCAAACTAGCGTAGATGTACAGGCGACGAAAGGCGCTTGGCTGTGGAAGCTTGAGGCGATGACTCGCTCAGGTTTCAACGAAGATCGTTACTGGGCTGCAGTGGGTGGTTTTGAATACACCTTCTTCGGTGTTACAGAAAGCGGTGCAGATTTAGGCATGATTCTTGAATACCAACATGACTCAAGAGAAACATTGCCAGTTGGTTACCAACAGCAGAACGTTGGTGTACTAGGCTTCAGATTGGCGATGAATGATATTCCATCGACAGAAGCCCTGTTCGCACTTTCTTACGCTAATGGCCAAAGCTTTATGAACCTAGAGGCTAGCCGACGTTTGGGTGATGATTGGAAAATGATTCTTGAGGCACGGTTATTTTCCGTGGATGAAGACGAAGGTCCAACTGCAAGTTTGTTGTATCCGTTTAGAAATGATGATTATGTATCATTAACCTTCGAGCGCTACTTTTAATATGTGTATTAAGCAAAAAGCCCAGCAATCGCTGGGCTTTTTTGTATGCAAGTGTCTGTGTATGATCTACTTAAACCATGGCGTTTAAGTTCTTACTAAGTAGTTGATTACGGAGCACCGCCTGTTTCGGTACTTAAAATATAGTCAAAAGTATCGTCATCAACTCCTAGCTTTAAGGCATAAATGGCACGATACGTCATGACTTTCTTGATGTAATCTCTGGTTTCTGTGTAAGGAATACTTTCTATCCAAATTTCTGTGGGATGGCGACCAAAAGGAAGCCATTGATCAATACGATGTTTACCCGCGTTGTATGCCGCAGAGGCATAGATAGGGTTCTTCCCCATCTGATCGTAACGTAATTCGAGATAGCGGCTGCCCATTTCAATATTAATATGGGGTTTTAGTAAGTCACGACGACCGGTATAAGGTATATTGAATTTTCGTGAATAGACCTTCGCTGTAGCTGGCATGACCTGCATTAAGCCATAAGCTCCAGCAGGCGATACTGCAAGTGGGCCATAGGCGCTTTCTTGGCGTGAGACACCCATTAACCATTGTGGGGGTAGATTTACTTTCTTAGCCATTTTGATGTAGCTGTCTTTAAACGCTGTCGGGAAACGAATCTCGGTATCATCCCAGTAGGCGGATTTTGCGATGGTTAAAATTCCTTGGTTATACCAGCCCCATGAGTGCGCAATTTTAGAGGCTGCCTGAATTTCAGCATTTGAATTCATCAGCTTCAGTTGTTTGCGCCATTCTCGACTGGCATTGATATAGCGTTCAAGCTCAAATAACTCTTTAGCACGCTTTACGTTGGCACTATTTTCTACTTTTTTGAAAGTATCTGGAGGAATTGTTGCTGCTTTATGGTTAAGTTTTAAAGGTTGCTTCAAACGAGTCGCAGCAAGGTAGCCATAATAATCGCGCTTTTCAGCCAATAACTTTAAAGTCAAAGAGGATTCTTTCGTGTTACCAAGTTTCTGTTGCGCAATGGCGTGCCAATATTGCCATTGGTTACTTTGTTGTTGATTAAGGGGGAGCAGAGTATATAGCTCTTTAACGTTTTCCCATCGCTCGTTTCTTAACAGAACGGCAAGCTTCCAATGGTTAACAAGGTCATCAGTAATATATTTATTGAGATTTCCGTCATCCAGCCAATCAAGCGCCTTAGACTTATTTTCAGTAGCAAGTGCTAAGAATAAAGTACGCTCAACTTCATCCTCGTGATCTTTGGTTAAAGGAATACGGTTTTTGGTGTGGTGCCATACTTTGTAAGCTTTATCGCGATCTCCCCACGCTAAACGCTTCATGGCGAAAACCAATATCGGTGCTTCCATGTTTGGATCTTTGCCTGGGAAAAAGCTTCGACGGTTAACCACCCCAGGGTTCTGTTTGGCTTTAACCCAGAGATCGACGATGTAACGCTTATCGCGGTCTAAAAAGCGCTCTAAATACTTCAATAAACCAATTGAGCCTTCGTGGGCGGTTCGGTAAAAGCGGTGGTAAGCAATGTTGTGGTCGACTCCGCCAGAATCTATCCATTTCTTAAACACTGGATCACAGTCTTTAGGCTGTGACTTGGGAACACTCCACAGATCTTCTATATCACTGGATAACTCTTTAATACTACTACCGCTTTTAAGCTTATGATTGAGAATCTGGCAGTCAAGGCTGGCTCTGTCGCCATAGTTGTAATATTGTTGCAGTAAATCATACTGCTTTTTAGCTGCTAACTGGTTGATAAACTGGTATTTCAACTGGTCAGCTAACGGTGAGTCGCTGTAAGTAGCAATAAAGCTGTCGATTTCTGCTCGGTTCTTTATATCCAATTTTTTGAGCAATTCTTTATACTCAAGGTAGGGATATAAAGGATAGTTCTTTAACGACTTTTTAAGTTTACGATAATTGGTTAAGTCGCCATGAGCGAAAGCCTTTTCAGCAGCTAAGAATGCTAATTGTTCGCTGCTATTAACAGCCTGTACTTTTGATGAAAACGTAAGGGAAATTAGTGAGATAGTGGACGCTATGATGAGGTTAGCTGTAGCCCGCATGTGTAAGTTTTATCCTTAAAAAGTGAATCTTGAATCTATTATGTCTTAAATGCCGAAATATTTGGGTAAAGAAGTGTAAGATATCTAGCCTAATATCGGCTGTAAGTCTTTACAACTCTACTGTTCAGCGCATTCATCTTCATTAGATATCTAAATTCTAAAGAGTTCAAGCTGTTTTCAAAGTGTTTGGAGTTTAGGTGTAAATACACTTGTTTTTGTGGCATGAACTGTAATAATGTGTGCGCCTGTCAGGTCACACCTAAAGGGATCAGACCTGATAATATGTTTAGTTGCGTTATAATGTGAAGTTAGAGACAGAAGCGTAATTAACCAAAAGTAGTTACAACAGAAATAATTAGGTAGGTATATGGCAAAAGGTACAAAATATAAAGCACGCCCGATGGACGAAGATGGTTTTATTCATTACACCGACGAAGAGCATCAAATCTGGAGCGAGTTAATGGCTCGTCAGGAGAAGCTTATCGAAGGTCGTGCCTGCCCTGAGTATTTCGAAGGTCTTGAGAAAATTAATCTACCGCATGATCGTATTCCGCAGCTGGAAGAGGTTTCTAGCGTATTGCGTAAAGAAACGGGCTGGGAAGTGGCATGGGTTCCTGCATTAATTAACTTCGATAAGTTTTTTGCTCTTTTAGCGGATAAGAAATTCCCTTGTGCAACGTTCATTCGTACTCGTGAAGAGATGGATTATTTGCAAGAGCCTGATGTGTTCCATGAGATTTATGGCCACACAGCGATGCTAACCAACCCATATTTCGCTGAGTTTACAGCAGCTTACGGTAAGCTGGGTTATGAAGCGAGTAAAGAAGACCGTGTTTATTTAGCTCGCCTTTACTGGTTTACGGTTGAGTTTGGCTTAATTAATACGGGGCAGGGCGATCGTATTTATGGTGGTGGTATCTTGTCGTCAATTGGCGAAACACCTCATAGCTTGGAAGATCCAGAAGTCGTTCGCGCACCTTTCGATCCAATCGAAATGCTGCGTACGCCATACCGTATTGATATCATGCAGCCTAAATATTTCGTGATTGAAGACTTCAAACAGCTTTTTGATCTAGCAAACGGTGATGTGATGGGGATGGTAAAAGAGGCGAAACGCCTGGGTTTACGTGAGCCACTTTATCCGCCGAAGGAAGAACAGAAGGCTAGTTAGGCTTTAAATTCTTTATTTGGCAGCCCGCGAGATTGTGAAATGTCGTGGGCTGTTGCATAATACAGGGATAGTTAAAGCCTTGAAATTGCTTTAAATTTTATATTTATGTTATTGAAATTAAATAAACAACTCATCCCAACGTTTATCGTTGCGGCACAAATACGCGCTCAGTGGAGCAAAGCGTAGGAATAGCTACTTTCAAAATTAATTTGGCCTTTTGGTCGTTAAAACTGCGTAATTAGTTCGTTTAACCTTATCTAAGAGAATATCTCTAGAACTGAGAAGCAGGATCAAAAGCAACGTAATTCCACCTCACAATGAGGAGTTTATAACATGACTGATACTACTTTTAATCCACTTGGAACTGACGGTTTTGAGTTTGTTGAATATTCTGCACCGAACGCTGAAGGCATTCAAAAGCTAAAAGAGCTGTTCGAACTTTTAGGCTTCACAGAAGTTGCAAAGCACAAATCACAAGAAGTGTTCTTGTACCGTCAAGGCGACATCAACTTCCTAATCAACGGCGAAACTGACGGCTACTTCAACGAGTTTAGCCAACAGCATGGCCCATGTGCGTGTGCTATGGCGTGGCGTGTTGAAGATGCTCAGAAAGCCTATGAGTACGCGGTTGAGCAAGGTGCTAAGCCATTTGACAGAGAAGAGCACAGCGCTCACCCAGGCGTTTACGGTATTGGTGGTTCTGTATTGTATTTTGTCGATAAATGGGGCAAAGAGAACAATATCTACCAAGACGACTTCAACTTCTATGACGGCGTTGAAGAGTTCCCACGCGGCATGGGTCTACAAATTCTTGACCATCTAACGCACAATGTTAAGCGTGGCGGTATGGACGTGTGGGCGACATTCTATGAAAACATCGCTAACTTCCGTGAAATCCGTTATTTCGATATCGAAGGTAAGCAAACGGGCTTATTCTCAAAAGCGATGACTGGGCCATGTAACAAGCTTCGTATTCCAATCAACGAATCAGCAGACGATAAGTCACAGATCGAAGAGTATTTGAAAGAGTACAATGGCGAAGGTATTCAGCATATCGCGCTATCGACTGATGATATCTACGGCACGATTGAGAAGTTGCGTGAAGGTGGCATGGAGTTCATGGATACGCCTGAAACGTATTACGATATGATTCCTAAGCGTATTCCTGAGCATCACGAAGATGTAGACAAATTACGCAAAAACCGCATCTTGATCGATGGTTCTTTGGATCACGAAGAAGGTATCTTGCTTCAGATTTTCACTAACACTGTGATTGGCCCTATTTTCTTTGAAATCATTCAGCGTAAAGGTAACCAAGGCTTCGGCGAAGGAAACTTCAAGGCGTTGTTTGAGTCTATCGAACTAGACCAACAGAAACGTGGAGTAATTTAAGATGCGTAAATGGATTGCTTTCCCGCATAAGGAAGGAACCATTTCTCGCCAAGCACACGCTGATTTTCCAGAAGAAGCACCATACGAGCGTGAGGCGGGGCGAAGCGGTTTCTTTGGCCCAACGGCTCATTTTCACCACAAGAACCCGCCAACGGCGTGGGAAAAGTGGGAAGGCCCGTTGCGTCCACGCGCTTTCGACCTTAACGAGTTGGATAAAAACTCCAACTCGCCTTGGGGCGCTGAGAGCTTGCTATACAACGCCCATTGCCGTTTCCGTATTTGGAACTGTAATGAAGCGATGATGAACTTGGCCCGCAATGGCGATGGTGATGAGCTTTTCTTCATTCACAAAGGCCAAGGCGACTTGTTCTGTGATTATGGTCATATGGAAATTCGTGAGGGTGACTATGTGGTTGTTCCTCGCGGCACTATGTGGCGTATCGAGCCACAAGAGCCTATGACGATGTTGTTAATCGAAGCGACTAACGATAGCTACCAATTACCTGAGAAAGGTTTGGTTGGCCCTCAGGCGATTTTTGACCCTGCGATGTTAGATGTGCCGAGTATTAATGACAAGTTTAAAGCACAACAAGACGATACCCTTTGGGCGGTTGAGATTAAGCGTCGTGGACAGCTGTCGCGCGTGCAGTATAACTATTCGCCACTAGATGCGATCGGTTGGCATGGTGATTTGTCGGTAGTTCGAATCAACTGGCGTGATATTCGCCCGTTGATGTCACACCGCTACCACTTGCCGCCATCGGCGCACACGACGTTTGTCGCTGGTCGTTTTGTGGTGTGTACTTTTGTGCCAAGACCGATTGAGTCGGACCCTGGTGCCTTGAAAGTACCGTTCTATCACAATAACGACGACTTTGATGAAGTCTTGTTCTATCACGCTGGGGACTTCTTCAGCCGAGATAACATCGATGCAGGCATGGTGACTTTCCATCCATCAGGCTTTACTCATGGCCCACACCCAAAAGCTTTCGAAGCAGGGCGCAAGCATGTTAAGAAAGAAACGGATGAAGTGGCGGTGATGCTCGATACGCGTGATGCGTTGGAAGTTGGTGATGCGATGGCCGGGGTGGAAAATCCGGACTATTGTAATAGTTGGAAAGCCTCTGAATAGAGCGTAAATAACGGCCTTTTTAAGCTCTGACTTTGTTATTTTTTATGCTCGTGCACTCACGTATTGAATATACTATCGTGAACTGCGCGTAAAAAATGCCGCGTCAGAGCCCAAAAATTCACGTTATTAGCGAACTAGGCCAAATAAATAATGACGGCCTAAGCGGTTGAATTTAGTGTTGTTGGTGCCATATCTGATGGTATCAGTAACAGAATTAATAAAGAATTAGGATGTAGATAATGAAATTAGCTACTTTAAGAGATGGTTCTCGTGACGGTCAATTGGTTGTAGTAAGTAACGATCTTACGAAAGCAACTAAAGTCGACTACGTTAAAACTTTACAAGCAGCCCTAGACGATTGGGATGCTTTCAAGCCAAAGCTTGAAAAGACTTATCAAGAATTAAACGAAGGTCAAATTTCAGACGTTATGGATTTTGACCAAGGTGCTTGTGAATCACCACTTCCACGCGCTTTCCAGTGGGCTGACGGCAGCGCTTACGTGAACCACGTTGAGTTGGTGCGTAAGGCGCGCAATGCTGAGATGCCAGAGACTTTCTGGACTGACCCATTGATGTATCAGGGTGGCAGCGATACGTTCTTAGGCCCTCGTGAAAACATCAAGATGGCTAGCGAAGAGTATGGTATCGACATGGAAGCGGAAGTTGCGGTTATAACTGGCGACGTGCCAATGGGCGCGTCAGCTGAGCAAGCAGAAAAAGAAATTCGTTTGTTGATGACTGTGAACGATGTGTCACTTCGTAACTTAATCCCAGGCGAACTAGCGAAAGGTTTTGGTTTCTTCCAAGCGAAGCCATCGTCAGCGTTCTCACCAGTTGCAGTAACTCCAGACGAGTTAGGCGACAAGTGGGATGGTAAAAAAGTATTCTTACCGTTAATTACTCACTTAAACGATAAAGAGCTAGGCCATCCTGACTGTGGCGTGGACATGGTATTTGACTTCCCAACGTTAGTCGCTCATGCCGCTAAAACACGTCCTTTGTCAGCAGGTACGATTGTCGGTTCTGGCACGATTTCGAACAAAGACCGCTCAGTAGGTTCTTCATGCCTAGCGGAAGTTCGTATGCTTGAAATTATTGCTGACGGTAAGCCAACAACACCGTTCATGCAGTTTGGTGATCGCGTTACTATTGAAATGTTTGATGAAAACAATCAAAGCATCTTCGGTCAGATCAACCAAGTTGTTGAAAAGTACGAAGCATAAAATAAAAGGAGAGGGTTATGTTGAAGCTGTATAGTTATTGGCGATCTACAGCGGCTTATCGTGTCCGTGCTGCGTTAAATATCAAACGCTTATCGTATTCCATTATACCAATTCATTTGGTTAAAGATGGTGGCGAGCAACATAACCCTGAATATGCTGAAAAAAATCCTCAAGAGTTAGTGCCGTTATTAGACGATAATGGCAAGCTCTTGAGCCAATCAATGGCTATCTGTGAGTACATAGATGAGGCCTATGATGGACCTAAATTACTTCCCAGTGAACCTTTCCTAAAGGCTAAAGTCAGAAGTGTATGCCAAGTCATTGCTTGCGATATTCACCCCCTAGATAACTTGCGAGTGTTGCAGTATCTGAAGGGCGAGTTACAAGTAAGTGATGAGCAAAAAACGACATGGTACGCGCATTGGATTCTAAAAGGATTTGCGGCTCTTGAAGAGACGTTAGCAGAATACAAAACGCAGGGGCCTTTTTGTTTTGGCGAAGAATTAACATTGGCTGATGTGTTTTTGGTGTCACAAATGTACAATGCTCGACGATTCGAGGTGGATTTATCGGATTTTCCACGACTTGTGGAGATCGAACAGCACTGTTTAACACTGGATACTTTTCAAGACGCTAAGCCTGAAGCACAGCCCGATGCTGTTATTTAGTAGTGAAATACACTGACATAGTTTGCGAAAGAGAGAATTAATGAAATTTAAAACGACAAAAACATTACTTGCGCTAAGTATTGCCACCTTGACCTCTGCGTCAATCGCTGCACCCTATGAGATTATTGATTTAGGCGGACTTGGCGGTGATACCAGTGTTGCTAACGATATCGATTCAGCTGGAAATACTTTCGGTTACGCTGATGCAGAAGTCGTAGACGGTACAAGTGAATTTATTACTCATGCGGTACAGTTTGATGAAACCCAGGGAAATATTGATTTGGGTTCATTGCCTGACGGAACAGAAAGCTATGCAGTTGGTGTTAACGACTCTATGGTTGCCGTTGGTTATTCTAATGAGATCGTAGAGCAAGAAAATGATAATGGACAGCTAATCAAAGTGATTAATAATTATGCAGTCTTTTTTGAAGGCGGCATGGTTACAAAATTTCCTGAACTGGCAAACTACAGTACTCCTGTGGCGTTAGATATCAATAATAGTCAAATTTCCATTTTAACCGGTAAATTTGATGCGGACACTACTGATGAAGCTAGTGGTGTGGATCGTGGAGCTGTTTACGATAGACAAAATGATACTTATCAGGTCGTCGAACCGTTTGCAGCCGGTACTGACAGACGTTCTTATATCACTGATATTAATAATTTAAATGATATTGTTGGTTTCGCAGATAAAGAAGTTGGTGAAACTATTCAGATCGCCTCGTACATTGCATCAGCTTCAGATTTAAGCGTAAAAACAGAGATTGAAACCATAGATAATAGAGCTATCTTTGCGATGGCTATCAACGACTCTAAGGAAGTCGTTGGCAGCATGTTTATTCCAAATACAAGAGGCCAGAGAGAAGCTTTTTACATTGATATGGCAGACACTAACCCTCAGATTCAGTTTCTTGGTTTTTTAAATTCCTCATTTAATGACTCCAGAGCAAAAGACATCAATAATCAGGGACAGATTGTAGGGCGTGCTTTAATTTCTGCTCCGACGCTGGGCGAGACAGGGGCAGTTCTCTATGAAAATAATGAGATGAAAAATCTAAATGACTTAATTGCTTGTGATTCTGGTTGGATATTAACGGAGGCTAGAGCTATTAACGATTCGGGGCAGATTGTTGGTGTTGGAACCATTAACGGGGAAGTACGTGCGTTCCGTTTAGATCCGACAGGCGAGCCAGTTGAAGACTGTGATGACAGCTCTGAATCACCAAGTGACGGTGGTGGTAGTATTCCCGCTGCATTGATAGCTCTATTAGCGGTTGTGGGTTTAAGAAGACGCTTCTCATAAACAGCCCAATAAAATAAACAACGTCTAATAAAAAGCCTCCTTTCGGAGGCTTTTTTGATCGTACAATGTCTTAATTACATATTCGGATAGTTCGGACCGCCAGCGCCTTCAGGAGTAACCCAAGTGATATTTTGGCTCGGATCTTTAATATCACAGGTTTTGCAATGTACGCAGTTCTGAGCGTTGATTACAAACTTTGGGTTATTACCATCGTCATCGCGAACGACTTCATACACGCCAGCAGGGCAGTAACGCTGTGCTGGTTCGTCATATTTTTCTAGGTTAACATCGATAGGAATCGATTTGTCTTCTAGCTTTAAATGGACAGGCTGATCTTCTTCATGGTTTGTATTGGAGACAAACACAGAAGATAGCTTGTCAAATGATAACTTCCCATCAGGTTTAGGGTAGTCGATTTTCTTACATTGATCAGCAGGCTTCATCTGAGCATAATCAGGTTTCGGATCACTTAAAGTCCAAGGTAATTTGCCATTGAAGATATTAAGATCGATAAAGGCATAAGCCGAACCAATAAAGTTCCCCCATTTGTGCTGAGCAGGGCCAAAATTACGTTGTTGATGTAGTTCACGCCAAGCCCATGAAGCTTTATAGTTCGCTTCATACTCAGTTAATTCATCATTCGCACGATCGCCACCAAATGCAGCCATGATAGTCTCTGCAGCTATCATTCCTGACTTCATGGCGGTGTGGGTTCCTTTAATCTTTGCGAAATTTAGAGTACCGGCATTGTCACCAATCAATAAGCCGCCAGGGAAAGCCATCTTAGGTTGTGATTGCAATCCACCTTTTGTTAAAGCTCTCGCTCCGTAAGAAATACGCTCACCGCCTTCTAGGTATTGCTTGATAACCTTTTGATGCTTATAGCGCTGGAACTCATGGAACGGGCTAACATGCGGATTTGAATAAGAGAGGTCCGTGATTAACCCTACCACAACTTGATTGTCTTCTATGTGATACAAGAAGCCACCGCCAGCAGAGCTGGATTCACTTAAAGGCCAGCCAGCGGTATGCACCACCAAGCCTTCTTGATGTTGTTCGTCGGATACCTTCCAAAGCTCTTTGATACCGATACCGTAGTGCTGTGGCTCTTTGCCTTCATCAAGATTGAATTTGCTGATCAGTTCTTTACCGAGATTACCGCGACAACCTTCTGCAAATAGGGTGTATTTCGCGTGTAGCTCCATGCCTGGCATGTAGCCGTCTTTTTTCTCGCCGTCTTTACCGATCCCCATATCACCAGTGGCAATACCTTTGACCGAGCCGTCTTCGTTATAGAGAACTTCTGACGCAGCAAAGCCAGGGAAGATTTCAACGCCCAAAGCCTCAGCTTGTTCAGCCAACCAGCGACACAAGTTACCTAAACTAATAATATAGTTACCATCATTGTGCATCGTTTTTGGTACGAAGAAGTTAGGCACCTTGGTTGCTTTGTCTTCATTTTTCATGAGGTAGATGGTATCGCCAGTAACTTTTGTGTTAAGTGGCGCGCCTTTTTCTTCCCAGTCTGGAATAAGCTCGTTAAGCGCCGTCGGCTCAACGACAGCCCCAGACAAAATATGAGCTCCAACTTCAGAGCCTTTCTCGACCACACAAACCATCAATTCTTTATCGTTCTCGATGGCGAGTTGGCGTAGCTTAATAGCAGCAGAAAGACCAGAAGGGCCTGCACCCACTATCACAACGTCAAATTCCATAAATTCGCGTTCCACCTAGATCTCCTCTTAAAATTGATTAAAAATCATTCAAAATATG